>Ga0074046_10000374_pt1 | contig 40507 bp, 36 predicted proteins | sample BogForMeECP23OM3_FD_94441 | JGI IMG/M metagenome (GOLD analysis project Ga0074046, IMG submission 94441) | Bog forest soil microbial communities from Calvert Island, British Columbia, Canada - Bog Forest MetaG ECP23OM3 | ecosystem: Environmental > Terrestrial > Soil > Wetlands ... | reverse complement strand
CCCACGGACGTGATTTTTATTACGGGATCGTTGTATCTGGTAGGGCAGTTGCGGCGCGAGTGGAGGGAAAGGGGAAAATTCGCGCCGGGGTCGGGAAAGATTTAGAATGGCGTGGAAAACTCGAAAAAAACCGTCACCCGGCCTGCGGCGTTACGAACAAGTCGATAGCAAGATCGGCCACGACAAAGGGCGCTCGGAAGCCCTCCAGGGTGGCAGCAAGAATCTTTTTGAGGAAGACTCGATGAGGGATGAATTGGAAAATCCTGTGGGGCAGGCGGCGCCGCTGGTGGGGATCATAATGGGATCTTCTTCGGACTGGGAAACGATGGAGAATGCGGCCAAGACGCTGCGGGATTTAGGCGTGCCGTTTGAGACGCGAGTCGTGTCGGCACACCGGACGCCGGATTTGTTGTTTGAATATGCGGCGACGGCGGAGCGGCGGGGCATTGAAGTGATTATTGCTGGGGCAGGAGGAGCCGCACATTTGCCGGGGATGGCGGCGGCGAAGACTGTGCTTCCTGTGCTGGGGGTACCGGTGGAATCGAAGGCGCTCAAAGGACTCGATTCCCTGCTGTCGATTGCGCAGATGCCGGCGGGAATTCCAGTGGGAACGCTGGCGATTGGAAAAGCGGGTGCGATGAATGCGGCGCTGCTGGCTACTGCGATTCTAGGCGGCAAGCACGCACGGTTCCGCGAAGCGCTGCGGTCGTTTCGGACGGCCCAGACAAATAAAGTGTTGGCAAACCCTCATCCCGCGAGCGGAAGGATCGCCAAGCTCGCCGTGGTGAAACAGAAAGCGAAAAAAAAGAAGTGACGATTGGTATTTTGGGCGGCGGGCAATTGGGCTACATGCTGGCGCTAGCTGGGTATCCACTAGGGCTGCATTTCCGGTTTTTGGATCCGTCGCCGGAAGCACCGGTGGGGAGAATTGCGCATCGCGTGACGGCGGGGTTTACCGACGTGCAGGCCCTCGAGCGTTTTGCGCAGGGCCTGGAAGTGGTGACGTACGAGTTTGAAAACGTCCCGGTGGAAGCGGCGCGATTGTTGGCGGAAAAAACTGCGGTCTATCCGCCGGTAAACGCATTGCACGAAGCCCAGGACCGGCTGCGGGAAAAAACTTTATTCACGAAGCTGGGGATTCCGACGACGGAGTTTGCGGCGCTGGAAACCGCGGAAGAGTTTGACGCGGCGCTTGTGAGGTTCGGCCTACCTGCAATCTTGAAGACGCGGCGTATGGGGTATGACGGAAAAGGCCAGTGGCTGCTGCGTACGAAGGAAGACGTGGAGCATGCGCGGCGGGCTTTGCCGAAGGTGCCGTTGTTATTGGAAAGGTTCGTGGCGTTTGACAACGAACTGTCGATGCTGGGAGTGCGGAGCAAGACAGGGGAAACCGCCTTTTATCCGGTGGTCGAGAACCATCACCGCCAGGGAATTTTGCGATTGTCGATTGCGCCGGCGCAGAATCTAACGAACGAATTGCAGCGGGCCGCGGAAGAAGCGTCGCGAAAAGTTTTGGAAGCACTCGGATACGTCGGCGTGCTGTGTATTGAGTTTTTCGAGGTGGGCGGGCAGCTGCTGGCAAACGAGATGGCACCGCGAGTACACAATTCCGGGCATTGGACAATTGAAGGTGCGGTAACTAGCCAGTTTGAAAACCATTTGCGGGCGATCTTAGGGAAACCGCTGGGTTCGACGAGCGCGGTTGGGTATTCCGTGATGATTAATTTGATTGGAGAGATTCCAGAAGAGAATGCGGTACTGGCCGTACCGAACGCGCATCTGCATTTATACGGGAAGGCCCCACGACCGGGGCGGAAGTTGGGGCATGTGACGGTGTGCACGGACGAGGCAGAGAAATTGCGGGCTCGCTTAGCTGTCTTGCCGAAGTTCTTTCAAAAACCGGAGTTTTGTTTGGAAGCCGTGGGTGAAAAAGCTGGGCAGGCAGCCAAGGGGTGATCGGTGGGCGGAGCAGAGTTATCTTTGCTAGACTCCTCCGTTCGCGCCCTTCGGCCAACCACTAGGAGGTTTTATGGCCAACTCCGCTGCTCGAACTTCCGCTCTCTATGACGTTCATCCGAGCGTGGTGATGGTTCAAAAATGGATTGCCGAGCTTAAGCCCAAGACCGGCCGCTCGCTTGAGGAGTGGATCGGGTTGGTTAAAACGAGTGGACCGAAGGAGAGCCATGCTCGGCGGGCGTGGCTCGGGTCCAAGTACAATCTTGGCAGCAACTCGGCGCGTTGGATCGCCGAACGCGCCGAGGGCAAAGGCGAGGAAGAGGACAACCCCGAAAAATATCTTGCAGCCGCGGTCAAATACGTCCGAGAGCAATATGCAGGAAAAAAAGCCGCCCTTCGTCCCCTGTATGAGCAGCTTTTGTCGCTCGGTAAATCTCTTGGACCAGATGTAAGGGCGTGCCCGTGCAAAACGATGGTGCCGCTCTATCGGGAACACGTTTTCGCGCAAATCAAGCCCACGACGAATTCACGCATAGATCTCGGGCTCAGCTTGACCAGCTACGGAGGGAAGCTACCCAAACTCCTCCTCGACACGGGTGGTCTAGCAAAGAAGGATCGCATCACCCATCGCATCGAGGTGACCTCGAGCAAACAAATCGACGGGGAGCTGAAAAAATGGCTCCGGGCGGCCTACGATCTCGGCGGCTGACTCGAGCTCTGGGGTTCTGCCGCAGCTAGAATGCTTACACTTCCTCCTCAGAGTGTACTGACGGGGCTTTGCCGTGGGCTAGCGATGATCGCGCCGTTGGAGCGAGCCCGGAGAATGAAGAGCGTGCCTGGGCCATCTGTGCCGCAGGTTGGTTGCCGGTCGTGGCGGGCGGTGCTAGGATCCTTTGTTTCTGGTGACGGGGTTTTAGGACAGACAGAGAGCCTCCCGGGTAAACAGACCAACCAATGACGGAGAAGGCGACAAACCGGGTGAGGATTGGGATTCCGTGGAGGACTTCGGCGGAGGAATCGGCGCAGGACCGGCCTCGGATACAGAATTATGAGGATGCGGTGCACAGGGCCGGTGGGGAGCCAGTGCTACTCTCCCTGCGGGATGCACCTGGGACTAGGCCGAAGCTGGCGGAGCTCGATGGGTTTGTGCTGCCGGGGAGTCCGGCCGACGTGGAAACGACAGAGTACGGGGCGAAGAATTCCGGGCTTTCTCTACCCGCGGATCTGGCCAGGGAGCGGACGGACCGGGCGATCCTGGAGCACACCTTCAGGGAGAAGAAGCCGGTGCTGGCGATTTGTTATGGCTGCCAGTTATTGAATGTGTACCTCGGAGGAACGTTGATCCAGGACCTACGCAGCGAGACGGGAACGAAGGTGGCGCACCGGAGGAAGGATGTGTCGCCTGAGGCGAAGGTCGATCCGGAGCATGTAGTAAACCTCCAAGCGGGGAGCTTGCTGGCGGACTTGGCGGGTGGGTCAACAGCGGTGGTGAACAGTTCGCACCATCAGGCTGTCAAGGAACCGGGACGTGGATTGAAAGTGACGGGAGTTTCCGCGACGGACGGAATTGTGGAAGGGCTCGAATGGACGGGCGACGCGAATTGGGTGGTGGGAGTGCAGTGGCACCCGGAGCGCATGAAGGGTGATGCGCTAGCAGAAAGGCTATTTTCTGAACTGGTGGCGGCCGCCGAGGCGAGCAAGTCAAACGAGAAGGCCACAGCAAAGCGTTAACGGAACCAACCGCTCGAGGAGTTTACGAATCTCAATTGGGGGAATCATGATTTCATTGGCAGGCAAGGCGGCACTGATAACTGGAGGTTCGCGCGGAATCGGCGCAGCGGCAGTGAAGATGTTCGCTGAGGCCGGGGCGGACGTAGTGTTCAGCTACTGCTCGTCGAGGGAGGCGGCACGGCAAGTGCAGCAGGAAGCGGGCAAGCACGGGACACGAGTCGAAGCGTTTAAGGCAGATTGCGGGAAGCACCTTGACAACAAGAAATTAGTGGCGCACACGATTCTGCGGTTGGGACGGCTGGACATTCTGGTGCCAAACGCGGGTGTATGGAACCAGGAAGATCTAGCGATTGAGAAGATGACCGAAAAGCAGTGGGACGACATGATCCGGATCAATCTCAAGAGCGTGTACTCCGTGATTCATTTTGCGGTACCGCAGATGATCAAGCAGAAGTCTGGAAAGATTATTCCGATCAGCTCGACGGCAGGACAGCGCGGCGAGTCGTTCCACACGCATTATGCCGCATCCAAAGGTGGAATCATCAGTCTGACGAAGGGATTGTCAAGCGAACTGGCGCGGCACGGGATCCTGGTGAACTGTGTAGCGCCGGGATGGGTGGCGACGGATATGTCGAACCCGGTCTTAGAAACGAAAGCCGGGAAGAAAATGGCGGAGGCGGTGATACCCATGGGGCGTCCTGCGACGGCGGAAGAGATTGCCGGACCGATACTGTTTTTGGCGTCGGACCTGGCAAATTTCATAGCGGGAGAAATATTGAACGTGAATGGGGGCTCGGTGCTTTGCGGGTAGGACGGATTGAATTATGGCGATTCCGAGTGGGGAGAGGGATTTGTCTTGCGCTTAGGGATCGCGCAAAATCCAGACCCCGTACAAACGGCGAGCGGAGTTCGCAATGACAATTCTCAGATTTTTCCCGAAATTTGCAACGAGGGTAGAACCTAGTTTGGGGCTGGCGGTCCTGGTAGCGCTGATATTGGTTGCGCCCGGGGCAGGAGCGCAGCACGCAGAGTACATGGACCCGGAGCTGAGTGCCGCGAAGGCCAAGCAAGTGTTGCAACAACTGATTGCGGGGTTGGGCGGGCCGGCGTATTTGCAGATGAAGAGTTCGGAGTGCGAAGGCAGATACGCGAACTTCGGGCATAACGGTGAGACTTCGGGATACGCACAAGCGAAAAATTTCTGGAATTATCCGGACAAGATGCGCATTGAATACGGCAAAAAAGGCAACATCGTGGATCTCTACGCGGGAGAGGTTGGCTGGACGCTGGACCGCGGCGGTGTGTCCGAGGAACCGGCAACATCCCTATCGGATTTCCAGGAGTCTTTGCGGCGAAATTTAAATTATTTGCTGCGGGTCCGGCTCAATGAGCCGGGCCTGTTGCTGCGCTATGGCGGGACCGGTGTCGACGAGTTGCGGGAAGTGGAGTGGGTGGAAATTACGGACACGGAAGAGCGTACGTTCCGGATCGCAATGGACCGTTCGACACACCTACCCGTGAAATCGATCGTGTGGACAGTCGACAACGAAACGCGGGAACGCAAAGAAGATGTAACGATCTATACCAACTTCCAGCTGAAGGAAGGCGTGGAAATGCCGATGCAGGTGTCTAGGCATCGAGATGGAAGAAGGATCAGTCAGGCTTTTTTCGACCGCTGCGAGATCAATCCAAATCTGCCGGCGGATTTTTTCACGAAAGAATCACTTGAACAACGATTCAAAGAAGTGGGTGGGAAAAAGAAAAACTAAGTGCGCGGAAAGCGGCGCTGGCATGAGAAACTCGGTAATGCCCTTAGAGGTAGCGCCTACCTGCTCCCAAGGAAGCCTGTTAGGTTAGAAGGTCCCAGCTAAACTAAGGCAGCGACCAACATCACCAGCGATGTATGGGGATTGCTTTATGAAATCGCGGAAACTTGAGTGGGGCAAGTCTGAGAGGGCGGCCGGATTCAGCCTGACGGAACTGGTTATCGCCCTAGCCGTGGCGCTAGTGCTGATCGGGATCGGGATGCCCTCATTTCTGCGGGCTTATCATTCCTATCAGTTGACGAATGCGGCTTCGCAGCTGGCGGATATTTTGCGGTTGACACGCTATGAGGCGATCCGGCTGAATAAAAATGTGAATTGCGTGATCCAGCCGGATGCGCTGAATCCTGGAATAACGGATGCGTTTGCAGATTCCGACGGAAACGGGTTACCCGGCCCAACAGAAAAGATCATCTTACTCGGTTCTGGCGGAAACATTATCGATGCGGGAGCGGTTTCGGGAGGAACAGGAACGCTGCTGGCAAAAGCCAATCTGTTAACGGCGGTGGCAGCGACACCGGGAACGATGAACGTTTGGTTCGACGCGCGGGGAGCGGTGGCCACGGGAAATGTGACGGTGTTTTACCTGGCCAGCGCACTGGGGCCAGAAGCCGGGTACAGGGCGGTTGTGCTGCTGCCTGCGGGATCGATTCAGGTATGGACTGGCGATGGGACGGGATATTGGGGACAGCTGCGGTAGCGTCTTGATGACAACGGTAGGGACAGACCGGAACACGCGTCGGGGCAATCAGGGTGGGTTCACGCTGATTGAGATGCTGATGGCGACGGTGATCATTCTGGTCGGACTCGTAGCGGTGGCCCAACTGGTGCCGATGTCGGTGATGATGAATTCGAACAACCGGAATGACGGGACGGCGCTAGTATTTGCGCAGCACGTGATGGAAGGGATGCGGAACGAGCCACTTTCGGCGACTTCCTACACTGACCCACAAGGGGTACTGTGTCCGCTGGGGAATATCTGCCAACTCGGTGATCCGACACAACCGTCCTTGGTGGTTGGCAGTCCGCTGAACACGACCGGTTCTTCCCCGATCATAGATTTTTCGGCAGGGCCGGTAACGGGATACAATTTCTCTTATACGGATCCGAATGACCCGTTGGGTGCCATAAACGACGTGCGCTGGGCGATCGTCACCCGCGTGAACAGCGGGATCGTGACAGGCAAACGAATCATCCTGGGCGTCATGCGGCGCGGAATGAATGCACCGACCCTGCCGGTGACACTGGATACGATGGTGTCGAAGTGAAAGCAGAGCTAGCCAGCAGAAACAAGCAAAACGGATTTACTTTACTGGAATTGCTGGTTGCTACGGCAATATTCCTAGTAATTTGTGGCGCGATCTTTGGGCTGCTAGACCTTTCACAAAAAAACTATTCTAGTGAATCGATGATGTCGGGGGCGTTTCAGGAAGCGCGCCTGGCGGTAGACCAGATCGTGCGGGATTTCAATCAATCGGGATTTCCGGGGCTAGAGATGTTTTCGGTTACGCCGACTGCGGCCAGTTATGCCGTAGGTCCGGTGGCGTGGGATCCGGGTTATCCGTCGGGCGGCGCAGCGGTGCCGTGCACGATTGGCACAATAGCCGGGGGAGGATTCGCAGGGACGTGCCTAACTCCTGGCGATTTCGATTTGCTCATTGAGACGCAATTAAATGACTCGGCTACGGTCGAGTGGATTCGCTATCAACTGGTGAATGGCATGCTGTATCGTTCGGTTGTTCCGAAAACAGCAGGAATTGATCCGGTGGCGGCAACCTCCGCGACCGGAGTTCAGGTCCCGTTCTTAACAAACGTGATGAACAATCCGACAGCGGCGCAAATGGCAGCGCTGAAGGCGGCGTACCCAACAATGTTTCCGGCCGGGCTGCCGGTGCCCATCTTTCAGTTTAGTTGTGACAGCGGAACGGGGACGGTTCCCTGCCCTACTGTCATCGGAGCCAATTCGCCGCTGAACATTCGCGATGTGGACATTACCTTGATTGTGGCGACGGCAAATCCAGATTTACAAACCCAAAAATTAAAGTTAGTAGAGCTGTATGGGCGCGGGCACCGGCTGAATCCGACAAATTAGGATTCGAACGGACAAGGTTAAAATGAAGGTTTACGCAAACGCGGGAGGAAATGACCGGCAGGCAGGTTCGGCGATGCTCATCGCCATATTCACACTGCTGCTGATCAGCGTGATCGCGATTGCCATGGTGGTGTCGACTGGGACCGATAGTGCACTAGCCAGCAATTACCGGACATCGGCAGGATCATATTATGCAGCGTTGGCTGGCATAGAAGAAGCGCGCGGCCGGCTACTCTGGAAAAATCCGGACTACATCAATAAAGCAAACGCGTATCCGTTGTTGATGAATGGTTCGGGTTTACCGACGTTCGGGTTGACACAAGTTTTTTACATCGTGAATCCCGCGACAGGTGAGACTGTCGATCCGACCAGTTCGAATCCCGCGAATTATCCCGACAGCGAATATCAGACGGAATACGGGTGGCCGTTGACTGGAGCCGCGGTCAATCAGACAACCTCCGTGTCTCCTGTCGCTGGGCTCCCCGGGCCTTCCTACAAGTGGGTGAGAATTACGCCCGCGACGGAAAAATCCTTAAATATGGATGTGGATGGAAATGGAATTATCGACGCAGCAACCCCGCTGTATTATGATGCCGCGAACATAAATACCAAGCCGGGACTAATCGTAAGTCCGCTTCCGCCTGCAACGGCCGTCGAGGCTTTGGAGGTTACCGCGCTCGCGGTGCTCCCCAACGGAACGAGACGGATGCTGCAGTATCTCGTGGCGCCGATCGTCATCTCACCGAGCACAACGGGAAACACATTTCCAGCGGCATTGACGCTCGATGGAAACGGTGTGATTTATCAGGATCCGAATTCAGCGAGCTATAAAATCAATGGGCAGGATGGGTGCAGCACGACCACACCGCCCGCAGCGGTTCAGTCCATCACCTATACCAACGCAGCCGATTATGCTTCGATCCATGCGCAAGCGCTATCGAAGAATCCCGGTAATTACCCGGGTTCACCGATGTACCCGGTGCCCCCAGCGGGGACATATGCGGCGACAAGCCCCAGCATCCCGATCCCCCCGATCCCTGTGCCGGCCCCGATCCGGCAAAGTTGGCAGAGTCCGGCGACATTGAATGCGATCGTGCAGGACATCACAAACAGCGCCGATGTGGTCATCAACACGAATGCCACTGGCAGCGACATCTCGAGCCAAGCCCCCACCATGTCGTTCACCAATCCGATGACGATTGTGGTGAATGGGAATCTAAATCTGACGGGGTGGCACAATACTGGGTTCGGTTTGCTCTTGGTCACAGGAGTGTTGACCTACGATCCCGATGCCACCTGGAACGGGGTCGTGCTGGTGATCGGGCAAGGGATTTTTTCCTCAATCAATAATGGCTCGGGGGGGATCAACGGATCGGTACTCGTAGCAAAAACGCTGGACTCATCCGGGAACCTGTTGACCACGCCGACGTTGGGTTCGGCATTCTTCGGCAGCCTGACTAGTTACGGCAGCACCCCCGGTTTCGGCATTAATTACCGCAGTTGTGCTGGCCAAGGTCCGTTGGGACAGAGCGCCCAAGGTCCCCTCAGTTACAAGGTGCTGTCATTCCACGAAATTCCACTGACTTGACATCCTCCTCGACCTATAAGGAGGTGAGGATTCCTACGGAACCGGACTTTAGTCCGGTGTGCTTCGGTAGGTTCCTCCGAGAGCCGCCTTACACAGCAGCGGAGCGAAACGAAGCGGCTTAACTCTTGCGAGAGAGAAGAAACAAGAGCGACCTTCCTCCCCGTCCTGAACGGCGAGGCTTCAGGGTCGCAAGCGGTACGTTTTGCCAGTGCAGCACTCCGGCCTGGCCGGGACGCTTGCCGGCTGTAGCAGCTACAAATGACCTCCTAGAGGCATCGCGGTATACTACTAGGATGGAAAATCCGAACGGAAGCGGACAGATGCACGGCACAACGGTTTTGTGCGTGCGCAAAGACGGGAAGGTGGTGTTGATTGCCGATGGGCAAGTGACCATGGGCGATCACGTCTTGAAGCATACGGCGCGGAAGACCCGACGGTTGTATAGCGAAAAAGTAGTGGCTGGATTTGCGGGCTCGACAGCCGATGCCTTGTCACTTTTCGAGCGATTCGAAGGAAAGCTGCAGGAACATTCGGGAAATTTGCAGAAGGCTTCTGTGGAACTGGCCAAGGAGTGGCGCAAGGATCGCGCGCTGCGGCACCTCGAAGCCTTGCTGATTGTGGCCGATGCCAAGGCCACGTTTGTGCTGTCGGGAAACGGCGATGTGATTGAGCCGGACGACGGGCTTTGTGCGATCGGATCTGGCGGAACCTATGCGCTGGCGGCTTCGCGCGCGTTGCTAAAGCACTCCAAGCTGGCGGCGAAGGAATTGGCGCTGGAGGCGATGCGCATCGCCAGCGAAATCTGCATCTATACCAATGAGAACTTTACGATAGAAGAGATTTAAAGAGACGCGAAAGCGGACAGACGCTGCGCCGAAGGAATTGAAAGATCATGGCCACAAAAACTGAGAAAGAAATCACGTTGTTTCCTGGCGGGAATGGAACAGGCCCATCAGAAGAGGTGGAAGCGTTGCCGGCGCTCGATGACATGACGCCGCGGGAGATTGTGGCGGAACTCGACAAGTATATCGTGGGCCAGGCCGCGGCAAAACGCGCCGTGGCGGTGGCTCTGCGGAATCGCGTGCGGAGACAAAAGCTCCCGCCCGAGATTGCGGAAGACGTTTTGCCGAAGAATATTTTGATGATTGGGCCTACGGGTGTGGGAAAAACGGAAATCGCGCGAAGGCTGGCGCGTCTGGCGGGCTGCCCGTTTGTGAAGGTGGAAGCGTCGAAATATACGGAAGTGGGCTACGTGGGACGCGACGTGGAATCGATGGTGCGGGATCTGGTGGAGACGTCAATCGAAATGATCCGCGAGGAAAAACTGGATGAAGTGGCGGATCGCGCGGAACAAGCGGCGGAAGAGCGCGTACTCGACCTGCTGCTGCCGCCGCCGCCCGCACCGGCACCGGGCACGCCTGAAAGTGAACTTACCGCGCAGCGTGAACAGACCCAGCGCACCAGAGAAAAGCTGCGGGCGCAGTTGCGCGAAGGAAAACTGGATGCACGAATGGTGGACCTCGAAGTTCGCGAACGCGCGATGCCTTCCTTCGAGATTATTTCCAATCAGGGCATGGAAGAGATGGATGTAAACCTTAAGGACATGCTCAGTGGGTTCTTCGGGCAGCAAAAGAAAAAACGCAAGATGAGCGTGGCGGACGCATTTGAGTATTTGATTCAGGAAGAAGAAAACAAGCTGCTCGATATGGAGCAGGTGACACGCGTCGCAGTGGAGCGCGCGGAGCAGATGGGAATTATCTTTATCGACGAGATCGATAAGGTCGCGGGCCGTGAAGCCGGGCATGGGCCGGACGTGTCGCGGGAGGGGGTACAGCGGGATATCCTGCCGATCATCGAAGGCACGACCGTAAATACGCGTTATGGAATGATTCGCACGGACCACATCTTATTTATCGCCGCCGGTGCGTTTCACGTGACCAAGCCGTCGGACCTGATTCCGGAACTGCAAGGACGGCTGCCGATTCGGGTGGAGATGCAGTCGTTGAAGGAAGAGGATTTTGTGCGGATTCTGACGGAACCGAAGAATGCGCTTATCAAACAATACATCGCGCTGATGGATACGGAAGGATTGAAACTGCAATTCACCGAGGATGCCGTACAGTGCATCGCGAAATTTGCGACGAGCGTGAATGAGCAAACTGAAAATATCGGCGCGCGAAGATTGCACACAATCCTCGAAAAGGTGCTAGATGAGATTTCCTTTGAAGCGCCGGACTTGAAGAAAAAGAATGTAAAGGTCGACGCGGCGTATGTGACCAAACAACTGTCGGACATTGTGAAGAATCAGGATTTGAGCCGGTACATTCTGTAATTTAATTGAGCCCAATGGACACTGCTAACCCGGGCTTTCGAAATCGACAATCCGCGAGTGCAGAAAATCGTGCCAGACGCTTGGCAGCCTTACGCAAGCGAAAGTCCGGCAGCTATATAGTCTTTGTGCTGGGTCAGGTATTCCTGTTTGCCGGATGCGGGGCGCCCGGTGAACCGCTTCCGCCGAGCCCTCCGATCCCGACGGCGATCACGGATTTGAGTGCTTCGCAGGCGGGCGACGGAGCAATGCTCAGCTTCACAATGCCGAAGAAAAGCGTCGTCGGAGACACGTTACCGGATGTTCCGACGATGGAGATACTGCGCGGAAATCTGTTGCCCGATGGAACTCCCGATCCGAAATCGTTTCGTGTCGTCGATACGGTGCCGGGGGCGATGCTGGCTTCCTACACGCAAAAAGGCATCGTGCATTTCCTCGACCCTGTGGCGCCCGAAGAGATTCAAGCGCATCCGGGAGCAACTGTGTTATATCGCGTGCGCGCACGCGTTACTGACAAGAAAGTTTCTGCGGACTCCAATGATGCGCCGGTGAAATTGTTCGTGGTGGCCGCGGCGGTTGAAGAGCTTCGCGCCAACTTGACGGAGAAAGGAATTGATCTTACCTGGCTGGCGCCACAGAAAACTTCAGGCGGCCAGCCGATTACCGAGATTGAGCAATATAACGTTTATCGAGGAGAGATTGATGCGGCCTCGGTGGAAGCGGTTGCAAAAGATTTGAGTCGTGCGACTTGGAAATCGCCGCTGGTGCAAATTGCACGGGTGAAGTCGCCGGAATATCGCGACGCCGCATTTGATTATGGGAAAACTTACCTGTATGTGGTGCGCGCAACGTTAGTCGGTGCGGGCGAACGATTGGAGTCGAATGACTCGAACAGCGTGATTTTGACCCCCAAAGATACCTTTCCGCCCGCGGCTCCGCAGGGCGTGGTGGCGGCGGTGCTACCGGCGGCGGAGGCAGGGAAATGGCGGGTGGATTTGTCCTGGTCGATTAACCTAGAAACGGACTTGGCAGGTTACCGGGTATATCGAGCCCAGAAGCAGGGCGAGCGCGGAATATTGATTACACCCGAGTTAGTACTGACACCGGCATATCGAGATGAGTCCGTAGCGGCTCTAGGAGACTATTGGTACACCATAACTGCCGTCGATCGGGCTGGTAATGAAAGCGCACCGAGCGAGCAAATAGTCGTAGAAATGACGCAACCATCGAGTTAAAACGGGTGTCAAACAAGGCAGGGAGCTAGGACCATGCCAGCCTCGTTACCACTCCCCAAATACGAAGGGGTAGGGATTTTGCGAAACGCACCGGTGCGTGTGGGGATCTATATCGGCCTGTGCTTGGCGATAGTTTTTTCGGCTTGGGTGATGGTGGCCCATCGCGTGGCGGTACTCGATGGATTCCAGAGGGAGCGCAATCTCGCTGCTCTCGTCATCTTATGTGCTTTGGCGTTGTTCCCCGTGGTTCGCTTCTACCGCTCCCCGCATGAGCAAGTATTGAGCGGACTAATTGCCTGGACGATTCTTTGCTTCACATACAGGGTGCTGGGGCTGTTCTTCAGTCTTCTGGATCAAGAGTACATTCGCCTCCAAATATTCGTGATGGGCTCGCTCGCGTACATGATTTCAGCAACGCTATCGTGGATTGGTACAATTGTCTGGCGAGCGCGAAATGAGTACACCTCACATCTCCGTCACTAGGAAACTCTCACAAAAATGAAATTCTGCCGATTTCTGCCTACCGGGACTGAAGTTCCGCTGTTCGGGCTGGTCGAAGACGATTCGATATTCGAGATTAGTGGTGCTCCATGGGAATTATGGACGAGGGGGGCGCGTCGGTTTTCCGCGCCAGAATGCCGATTGCTCGCGCCGGTGGCGCCAAGCAAAATCGTTTGCGTGGGACGGAATTACGCGGCGCACGCAGCCGAACTGGGCAATGAAACGCCGAACGAGCCGATGATCTTTATGAAGCCTCCCTCATCTCTGATCGGTTCTGAACAGGCAATCGTGATTCCGCGCTATTCGCAACGAGTGGAGCATGAGGGTGAACTTGGGGTGGTGATGGGACGAAGCTGCTCGCAGTTGGGCGACGAGGAAGATCCGCTCTCCTATTTGCTAGGATATACATGCGTGAATGATGTGACCGCACGAGATTTGCAGAGAGCGGACGTACAATTCACGCGGGCGAAAGGATTCGATACGTTCTGCCCGGTTGGGCCACATATTGAGACGAACCTCGATCCGCGAAATGTGCAGGTAGAAACAAGGGTGAACGGAACGCTACGGCAATCGGGGAACAGTTCCCTAATGGTGTTTCCGGTGGCTTATCTGGTGAGGTGGCTATCGCGGATGATGACGCTAGTGCCGGGAGATTTGATTGCCACCGGGACCCCTAGAGGGGTGGGGCCGCTGGTAAGCGGGGACACGGTTGAGGTTTCGGTTGCGAGGATTGGCGTGTTGCGCAATCCGGTGCATGGTTACTCCCGATAGCTTCGCGGAACGGGCGGCGATTCGGTACAATAAGAAAACGTGAGAAGTGGAGTTCTCGGAAGAACTGGGTACCAGAGCAACGAGGCTTTCACCATCCAATATCAATTTTGAATTTAGTGAGGAGTGGCGCATTGAAAGAGCTGCTCGCCGACTGGAAATTAATAGTGGTAATCGTGAGCGGAGGCATCACAACTATCGGCTTGCTGGCCTACGCCTTTGCGCGCCCCGCCAGCGATCCAGATGCTGAGGAACGCAAGCGGAGGTTGCATTTAAATCACATCGGGCGAATCGCGGAAGGCCAGGTGGTGGAACTAGCGCAACATCCAGCGCCGGTTGTGGCGGCCCGGCGCGGCTTGCTCGGAGCGAAAGCGCGACCGCCGGTCGATGATCGGCCGCGGCATCTGGTTTCCTACATCTATTCGATCTCCGGCGTTACCTACCAGACCGCGCAGGATATTACCGGACTGGAGAGTCAAGTGCGTTTTGAACGATTAGTGGCTGGACATCCGGCGAGTGTGAAATACGATCCATCGAACCCAAGCGACTCGATTCTTGTAGCGGACGATTGGTCTGGCTTGCGGTAGTGACATTCCCTCCTAGAGACCCGCGCAAGTTCTGATTTCCCTGCGAATGCGTTATCCTTTTGCTGCGGGGTGTGTTGGCCTGCCGGCAAATCCATGAAACACGTGTTGCTCTCACTGATGACGGCGATCTTGGTTGTGGGCATGACGCTAAGCGCCATGGTTATTCTGGTGCGCGCAACGCTTTACGTTACTTCGATCGAAGCACCTTTGCCTCGCGCGGGTGCCATCGGGGTGGAGCTTCTTCTGGGCGTGGTGCTGTTGCTCGGAACGGTGTGGCTGGCGACGCATCTGGCGGTACTGATTTTTGTATCGAAACATGATTCGACGAATTGACGGAGGATGGGTTGCCTGAGAAAAATCATGTTACCTGGGAATCGTCACGAAACGACGAACGATTGGAACAGTTGAAGAGGATTTCCGCGGAAGCCGAAGCAGGCGGAGGAATCGAACGGCGCGAGAAGGAGCACAAAGCCGGAAAGCTTTCGGCCCGGGAACGAATTGATTTGTTACTGGATGAAGGAACCTTCGAAGAGCTGGATAAATTCGTTCGGCACCGCTGCGTGGATTTTGGGTCGGAAGAAAACCGGCCTGCCGGCGATGGGTTTGTAACCGGTTTCGGGCGAATCGATGGTCGGCTGGTGTATGTGTTCGCGCAGGATTTTACGGTATTTGGCGGATCGCTATCGGAGTCAAACGCGCTAAAAATTTGCAAGATCATGGATCTGGCGATGCGCAATGGCGCGCCGGTAATCGGATTGAATGATTCGGGCGGAGCGCGAATTCAGGAAGGTGTGGCCTCTCTGGCAGGATATGCAGATATCTTCTTGCGCAACACGCTGGCCAGCGGTGTTGTTCCGCAGCTTAGCGCGATTATGGGGCCATGCGCGGGGGGCGCGGTGTATTCCCCGGCGATTACCGATTTCATCTTCATGACCAAGGAAACTTCCTACATGTTCGTGACCGGGCCAGACGTAGTCAAGACGGTAACGCAGGAAGAAGTGAGCAAGCAGGAATTAGGCGGTGCCATGACCCACAACGCCACCAGCGGGGTGGCCCATTTTGTTGCGCAAGACGATGCAGACTGTTGCGCAATGCTCCGAGAACTGCTCAGTTTTTTGCCGTCGAATAACCGGGAAGAGCCGCCAAAACGTGCGACAGATGACCCCTGGGACCGGCAAGAACAATCACTAAACATCCTTGTTCCGGAAGATCCGTTAAAACCCTATGACATGACCGACGTGATTCACGCGGTTGTGGACAATGCTTATTTCTTTCAGGTGCAGGAGCATTACGCGAAAAATATTGTGGTGGGATTTGCACGGATGGACGGGCGGCCGGTGGGAATCGTGGCAAATCAACCGGCATTTCTGGCGGGCACGCTGGATATTAACGCTTCGCTGAAGGCAGCGCGTTTTGTACGATTCTGCGACGCGTTCAATGTTCCGCTGATTACCTTTGAAGATGTACCAGGATTCTTGCCGGGAACACAGCAGGAATATGGAGGGATCATCAAGCATGGAGCAAAGCTGCTTTATGCATTTGCGGAAGCGACAGTGCCGAAGATTACCGTCATTACGCGCAAGGCGTATGGCGGGGCATATTGCGTTATGGCATCGAAGCATATTCGAACGGACGCAAATTTTGCGTGGCCATCGGCGGAAATTGCGGTGATGGGTCCGGAGGGCGCGGTCGATATCGTGTATAAGCGCGAACTGAGCACGGCGCAGGGAGCCGAGCGTGCCAAACTGCGGAAGGAAAAAGTCGAAGAGTTTCGCAGCCGTTTTGCGAATCCGTTTATCGCGGCGGAACGGGGATACCTGGACTCTGTCATTGAACCCGCGGAAACGCGCGGACGGATTATTACTGCGCTGCGCGCGCTCGAAAACAAAGCGGATACCAACCCAAAAAAGAAGCACGGGAATATCCCCCTGTAGCATGTTTGCCGGCGTACTTGCTTCGGCCATAATCGCATCCACCGGTCCTCGCGATTTGCCCTAAGTTTTCCTCGATCATGGCGTTGACGACACAGGGCAAAAACGTAGCGGTCTCGTCGACACGTTTGATGAGGTCAAAGAAGAGGGCGAGTACTAGCCACGGGCTCGCGATGCACTCAGCTCACCGGTATCCATTTCCCGATTGCTTTGAGTCCGCGTCCGCCAAGCGGAATTGCCCCTGGCTGCGAACTTTGACGGTGCCCAATGGGGAAAGTAGTGATCGAAAATTGACCGGCGAACGGGCTTGGGCCTAGTGTACAATTTTGCTTCGATGATGCAGGCTATCGCTTCGGCCTGCATGTGGATGTGAAGATGTTCGACCAACCTACCATCATCTCTGCTGTTTGATCCGCACCTGACGCGGAACGAAACTTCATTCAATCTCTATTTCTGTGTTTCAGAATTGGCAGCGCGGGGGTTTCTCCAAACGGGCTCGCGCAGAAATATATGGGTTTATATGGATGCACCGGAGGCAGTTCTTGTGGCACGGCCCCCATCATTTTGGGAATCGATTCGGGAAGCGCTGCGCGGCTCGCATCAGGATTTCACGATTGGCAACTTGAATCGCGCCATCGTGTTGCTGGCAATCCCGATGGTTCTCGAAATGGTACTGGAGTCGCTGTTCGCAGTGGTGGACGTGTTCTGGGTCGGACACCTCGGAGCCGACGCAGTCGCTACAGTGGGCTTGACGGAATCGTTACTGGCGCTGATTTTTGCGGTGGGATTCGGGCTGAGCCTCTCGACCACAGCGATGGTGGCACGACGGATCGGCGAGAAAGATAAAAATGGCGCGGCAGTCGCAGGCGTACAGGCAATTTTCATCGGGCTGGGCACATCTCTACTTGTCGGAGCTCCGTGCATTTTCTACGCACCAAAACTTCTACGGTTGATGGGTGCTTCGCCGCAAGTTGTGAACGTTGGGAGCGGATACGCGCGGATTGCGTTGGGAGGCTGCGGTGCAATCGTGATGCTGTTTTTGAACAATGCGATCTTTCGCGGCGCGGGAGATGCGGCGGTAGCGATGCGGCTGCTGTGGGTGTCGAACATCATCAATCTGGTGCTCGATCCCTGTTTAATTTTCGGATGGGGACCGTTCCCGAAACTGGGTGTTACGGGAGCGGCGCTGGCCACGTTTGCCGGGCGCAGCATCGGCGTGCTGTATCAGTTTTATCGGCTGCTGCGAGGCACCGAGCGCATACGCATTATGGTCGGCCAGGTTCACGTGAATTGGAAGGTACTACTGCGGCTGCTGCGGGTGTCGGCAACCGGGATTATACAATTTGCGATCGCGGATGTGAGTTGGATCGGCATGGTGCGCATCGTCAGCACGTTTGGCTCTGCGGCATTGGCAAGTTACACGATTGCGATCCGGATTTTAATTTTCGTGCTGCTGCCGAGTTGGGGACTCAGTAACGCTGCGGCCACCTTGGTTGGGCAAAATCTTGGAGCGAAACAGCCGGAGCGCGCGGAAAAATCGGTGTGGCGCACGGGACTGTATAACATGGCCTTCCTTGGGGGCGTGGGACTCTTCTTTATTACCTTTGCCGAGTGGGTGATCCATTTGTTCACCGGTGATCTCGCGGTTGTGCCGCTGGCAATCTCATGCCTGCGTATCCTGAGCTACGGAAATATTGGCTATGCATACGGCATGGTGATGCTGCAGGCGTTTAATGGAGCTGGGGATACGGTGACACCGACGATCGTGAATTTCTTTGGCTTCTGGTTGCTGGAAATTCCTCTGGCGTATGGGCTGGCGATTCCGATGAAGCAAGGGCCAAACGGAGTGTATTACGCGATTGTAATTGCCGAGGCGTCGATCGCCGTTGCGGGGGTCTTGCTGTTCCGACAGGGGCGGTGGAAGAAGCAGAAGATTTAAGGAGGAAGATTGCCGAGTCTCGGTCGAGATCCTCTGGGCGTGACAAGGTAAAGCCAAAGCAAGGGATAACGAGGAACGCACGGACAGGGAGAGGCAGCGAAGTTCGCTTGTCAGCAGGCTTTCGGCTCATTATTTCAATAGGAACTCTTTTAAGAATTCCACGGTGGCGTAGAACTGGAAGTCCTGGTTGGCTTTTTTCTGGAAGCCATGGCCTTCATCTCTGGCCATAATGTACCACACGGGAGTTCCCTGCTTTTTGAGTGCCGCAGCGATTTGATCGCTTTCGCTCAGCGGGACGCGAGGATCGTTTTTGCCGGCGACAACCATCATCGGTTTCTTGATTTTTTCGACGTTGTTCATCGGCGCAATTTTTTCCAGGTATTCCCGCATCTTGGGATCGCGCTCGTCGCCATACTCCACGCGACGCAGGTCGCGACGGTAGGCTTCGGTGTGCTCCAGAAAGGTAACCAGGTTCGAAGGGCCGACGACGTCAATCGAACAACGAATCCGTTCGCTATAAAAGGTTGAGACTGCAAGCGTCATATGGCCGCCATAACTGCCACCGGTAACGGCGACGTGATCCAAGTCGAGATCGGGCTGAGCAACAATCCAGTCAAATAAAGCGTCGATATCTTTGTAGGTTTGATCGCGCAGCAAGCCGTTGTCGAGAAGAGTGAACGTTTTTCCGTATCCCGTCGAACCTCGCACGTTCGGTTCGATGATAGCAATCCCCAGTACGTTCAAGTAGTAATTGTAGCGTCCCATGAATTTCGGCCGTGATTGGCCCTCAGGCCCTCCGTGGATTTCAATCAGGACAGGACGCTTACCGGTGAATTTAGCGGGAGGCGCATATAGAAAACCAGAAATCATCCGCCCGTCAAAGCTTTTCCAGCGGATAGGCTGCGGTTCGCGGAAGCCGTCGGTCTTCGCGGCGGTCTCGCTGAAGGTCCAACGCTCGAGTTTCCCGTTCGAGACGTCGACCGAATAACAATCGCCCGGCGAAGTTGCCGACGTGAGGCTGAAGGCCAAATCCTTGTTATTTCTGTGCCAGATCAAGCCACTCAGCAAACCGACAGGCAGCTTGGGCAAATTCAATTCCTTCCCTGTCGCAGCATCCATCAAGTGCAAAACGCTGAGCCCATTCTCGTTGGCAAGGAATGCGATATTTTTGCCATCCCACGAGAGAGCGAACTCATCGATATCCCAAGGAATGTTGCCCGTCAGTACTTTGGTCTGCCGCGTGGAAAGATCCAGATAGCGCAACTGCTGAAATTCTGAATCATTGTCAGAGGTAAAGTAGATACCTTGGCCATCCCGGCTGAATCGGGGATTGGAATAGGCCACTTTTTTGGTACTTCGAGGCGTCAATTCCGTCCGAGCGCCACTGTCCACATCGATCAGCCACAAATACGTCTCGTTGATCGAAATTTCTTCGCTGACGAGGATTTTTGAGTCGTCGGGAGCCCAATCCTCTGGCCTCCAACCTCCGCCCGTAAGTTGAGCCAAGAGGCGATCGGATTTTGGATCGGATGGATCGATCACCCAAAGATCGTTGTCCTGTCCGGTGCGCCGGGTAGAGGTGTAGACGATGCGATCGCCCTTGGTCGACCACGGCCCACCCAGATTTCGAGACTTGCCATCGGTGAGCAGCGTGCTCGTGCCAGTCGCTAAGTCATAACGATAGAGCTGATACCACTCGCCGCCTCCAACGTCTTTCCGAAAAATCATGTATTCGCCAGTGAGTGGCTGAAACCGGCCGCCATAGACAGGCTCGCTAAAAAAGGTAAGTTCCTGGCGGGCACCGCCAGGAATTTTTACGACGTGAGCTTGGTAGGTGTTGCCGAAACGCGTCCCAATCATCATTTCCCGCCGTTGGGGATGCCAATCGGTAACAAACGCAGAGCGATTTTCGCTATAGGGACCGGCCTGCTCTGCCAGCGTGATCGGGATCTTCGGAACTCCTTCGGCCACGATTCCTTCTGGCGGGACAATCGTGGCCTCCTCCTGGCAGGGCGATAAGCTGCACGAAAGAGCAAAGGCGACCAACAGCAACAAAGACCTCTTCATGACTCCTCCACTAGCCAGTTGCAAGGACTCGTCATACACCTGAAACGATACGACACGCAAGAGCGATGTCTTCAAGGGGGGCCTTCACGTGCGTGGTAGAATCCGGCCTGGATAGAAAAAGAGCAGCATGTTTAAGAAGATTCTGATTGCCAATCGCGGCGAAATCGCTGTGCGCATCCTGCGCGCGTGTAGAGAGCTCAGCATTCGCACGGCGGCGGTGTTCAGCGACGCGGATCGCGGTGCGTTGCACGTGCGACTGGCCGACGAAGCGTATCCGATCGGACCTGCTCCTTCGCGGGAAAGCTATCTTTCTATCGACAAGTTGATGGATGTTTCGCGGCGAGCGGGCTGCGATGCTCTGCATCCGGGCTATGGATTTCTTGCCGAAAATCCGGCGCTGCCACGCGCTTGCAAGGATGCGGGAGTCACATTTATTGGGCCCCCAGCAGAAGCAATGGAAGCGATGGGCTCAAAGACGGCAGGGAAACAGCTGGCACGGCGCGCCGACGTGCCGACCGTACCGGGCACCAGTGAAGCGATCGATAATCCCGAGGAGGTGCAGGCGCTGGCGCGCAGCATGGGATACCCGGTGGTGCTAAAAGCCATCGCCGGCGGCGGCGGCAAGGGAATGCGCGTCGTCGACAACGACAGCGAGTTTACGGCGGCCTGGCGCGATGCGGCTTCCGAGGCCTTGAATGCCTTCGGCGATCCGCGGATGTTCCTGGAAAAGTATCTGCTGAAGCCCCGGCACATAGAGATTCAGGTTTTTGCCGATGCGCATGGACGGGTAGTTTCGCTGGGTGAACGCGAATGCTCGGTGCAGCGCCGGCATCAGAAAGTGATCGAAGAAGCTCCCTCGCCCGTCGTGACACCGGACCTGCGCCGGCGGATGGGCGATGCAGCAGTGCGGCTGGCTCGGGCAGGCGGATACGTGAACGCAGGCACGGTGGAATTTCTGGTGGACGCGCAGCTCAATTTTTACTTTTTGGAAGTGAATACGAGGCTGCAGGTGGAGCATCCAGTTACGGAGCAAGTGACCGGGCTTGATTTGGTGAAACTACAGATCGCCATTGCCGCGGGACATCGATTGCCGTTTGCGTGGGAGAGCATAGCGCCACGCGGGCATGCGATGGAACTACGGCTGTATGCGGAGGATCCGGACAATAATTTCTTCCCGTGCCCTGGAAAAATTCTGGCGCGAAACGCCCCCACAGGCCCGGGGGTTCGGCTGGATGAAGGCGTGTACGAGGGCTATACCGTACCGCTAGAATACGACCCGTTGCTCAGCAAGTTGATTGCGTGGGGCAACAGCCGCGAAGAGACGATTTCGCGACTGCGGCGGGCGCTGGACGAGTACACGATTACCGGGATTCGGACGAATGTCAGTTTGTTCCGACGAATATTGGGGGAGGCGGAGTTTTTGACCTCCAATATTCATACCAACTGGTTGGACGAGTTGCTGGCAAGGCCGCATCCACCGGCCGAGGCTCCTCGCGCAGGAACCGAAGAAGCAGCCTTGCTTGCTGCGGCATTGTGGAGTAGCAGAAAACCAGACTCTTCGGCCGGTGGGAGGCCGGGATCAGAAATGGACCAGATGTCTGAATGGAAGCGCGATGGCCGCAGGCAGCAGCTGGATCGCATGCCATGAAATTCGAAATACAGCTGGAAGGCGTTAGCGGAAAAACGAAACGCGTCGTGCAGTTAGAAAAACATGGCAAGGGCTATCGAATTTTGCTGGATGGGCGGCAAGTAGATGCCGACGCGGTGCAGGTTGCGCCGTACACGATTTCGGTGCTGCTCGGCGGTCAATCCTTTGAAGTGCATATTTCCGATGCGCCCGATGGCCGGTTGAACTTGCAGATTGGGGTGCACGAATTTATGGCGGAGGTGGTAGATCCACGCGCCTGGCGAGGGCGGAAGCATGGACCGCTAGAGGCCGCAGGGCGACAGCAAATTATTGCGCCGATGCCCGGCAAAGTAATTCGAATGTTGGTGAAACTCGGCGATGCGGTAGAAGCGAAGCAGGGGCTCGCGGTGATTGAAGCGATGAAGATGCAAAATGAGATCCGATCGCCGAAAAGTGGAAAGGTCGAACGCGTACTGGTAGAAGAAGGACAGAATGTGAGCGCAGGAGAGGTCCTTTGCATCGTTACCTGAGCATCTATCGGGAGTTGGTGCAGCAACCTCTGGCCCAGGGGCGGAAGGTCTTCGCCGCAGCACAAAAGCCAAATTGAGCGAGTTCACAATCGAATCACGAAAAGGTAAATCGATTAATTAAAGGGTATTTTACTGCGTCGCGGGTTGCGGTGCGGGGGTCGCTGGCGTAGCAGCAGGCATGCTAGCAGCGGCGGGCAGCGTGGATTTGGCCGCATCCGGGAGTTTACCGGCAGCTTCGACAACTTGCTGAGCGAGATAGTTTGTAACTTTGGCTTCATCGCGAGCAACGGCAAGATAGGCTGCGCGTAGAAGCTGTTCTTTGCGATCGCGCAACGTGTCTCGAATGGTTTGCTGAACCTGCGGATCGTTGACGCCGCGTTGGCCAGCCGGTTCGCGCGCAACCAATTTCAGGATGCGGATGCTGTCTTTCAGAACGACTGGCTGGCTGACCTGACCAGGCTTCAGCGAGAGCACCAGCTTCTTGAGATTCGGATCAGACTGATTGAGGGAAGACTCTGGGATATAGCCAAGATCGCCACCGTTTGCCGCGGTATTGGGATCCTCGGAATAATCCATCGCAATCTGGGCAAAATCCGCGCCACTGTTCAGCTTGTCTACAATCATTTTGGACTTGCGAATCGCTTCCGCCTCGGTGGTCGCATCATCGTTCTTTCGATTGCGAATTTGGGGATCTTTGCGTGGAGTGATGACGATTTGTGAAATCCGGTATTGCGGCTCAGCTACGTTAAACTGATTCAGGTTCGCATTATAAAAGTCGACGACATCCTGATCGGTAATGGTGATTTTCGCGGCTACTTCGCGATTCAAAAGTTTCTGGATGGAAAGCTGGCGGCGCAGATCGCGCTTCAGGTCATCAACCGTCATGCTTCGCGACTTGAGCTGGCGCTGAAATTCCTCTTCGGTGAACGGACTTTTGATTTCGGTGAACTTGTCCTCGACTTCGCCGTCGCTGGCCTCCAGATTCAGCTTCTTGGCGCGCTCGAGCAGAATCTCATTGTTGATGAGCTGTTCGACGACATTGAGCTTTAACGAGAGAGAGTCTTCCTGCGTGGGTTTCTGGCCTTCGGCAGGAACCTGCGATTTGTAATATTTTTCGACTTCGTCTCGCTTGATTTCCGTCCCATTGACCACGGCCCAAACATCGGCAGAGTGGTGTTCCGGCTGTTTGCAGCCGGACAAGACAGACAGAAGCAATCCCGCCGCGGGCAACAGCACCGAGGCGCGGCGCAATCCGCCGTTTCTCCATCGTATCGAAGAAGAACTAGGAGGAAAATTCAAGGGTGGCTCAGGCAGCTTTTTTTACGCGGCCCATCCGAATGCAGGCCGTGCATACGCGCACTTGCTTGCGCGTGCCGTTTACCAGGGCGTGAACGTTCTTGAGATTCGGGTTCCAGCGGCGACGCCTGGTATTGTTGGCGTGGCTCACTACGTTGCCGTAGTGGGGGCCTTTGCCGCAGAGATCACACTTCAATGCCATAACGCTACACTTCCTACTCTGAAAAGATAAAAACGGATCCTTTGATAGTAGCAGAACTAAAGTGAAAGACAAAGGAGAGTGTTCGGGAAAAGTGAAATTAGTCTGCGCTTCTATCGTTGACTCCGGCCCAGCTAAGGGCCTGCTGGCGGTCAGTGAACGCGCGCATCGGAATGGCCTTGCCGTTGCGGAATGTGAAGACATCGGCGATTCGTGCTTCCGGTCATTCCCTACTGTCCCTCAGTCTCACCCGCACATGGACGAACACAATGATTTTATCGCCAGCGATCAGGAAGTGCTCCGGTTCGCTGCTTCCCTCTGCCCAGTTTGCGCGCGATTGGGACAAGTAGGCTTGGACACCGGCATGTCCGTAATAGGTCCCGCCTCGCGGAAATTCGGGGGGCTCGGTCCATTCGATATTGGGGACAGTTGCCGGAATATCGTCGCGGTTGAACGCCGAGTAGGTGCTCTTGAGAGCGTCCATCTCTGCCGCGGCAAGTGATGCTAGCCGGTCGGTGCGTATGTCGCGATTGTAGCAAGAACAGAGGATTTGCGATTCGGAGGATTTGAAGCGGATGAACGGTTTTCAGGGATTGGGGCAAGCCGAGGCAAGGCCGGCTTTGTTATACTGAATGAGCCCGACAGGCTGAAAAAAACGTGAAATCGCTGCGCATATCGATCGTGCAATATCTCAACACCGCGCCGCTGGTGCGCGGGCTCACGCACGGACCGCTCCGTGGTAAGTACGAGCTGTCATTTACCGTGCCGTCGGAATGCGCGGAGGCCTTGCGCACCCGGCAAGTGGATATCGCCATCATCCCAGCAATAGAATATCAGCGAATCGACGGATTAGTGATTCTGCCGGATCTGTCGATCGCCTCTAAAACTTCCGTGCGCAGTTTGTTGCTGATTTCAAAGAAGCCCATCCAGGAAGTGCAGAAGATAGCGCTCGATCGCAGTTCCCGCAGTACCCAGGCTATGACAAAGATTTTGTGCGCCAAGCGGTGGCACATCGAGCCGGAATATTTTGAGATGGCGCCAGACTTGCCGGAGATGCTGGACAAAGCAGACGCCGCACTGCTCATTGGCGATCCAGCGCTTCAATTTGCCGTAACCGGTCGAAGATCTGCCGGCAAGCATGGACTATCGAATCTGAAAGTGTATGACGTCGTGGAAAAGTGGCGGGGGCTCACGAACCTGCCCGCAGTGCTGGCAGTTTGGGCCGGGTGGCCTGAACGGATCGGCAAGGAAGTTGTGCAGGATTTCCAGGACTCGCTGGCTTTCGGTATGCGGCATCTCGATCAAATTAGCGAGGAATCGGCTGCCCAATTGAACTTACCCGCGACAGAATTGAAGCTCTACCTGACCGAGAATATCGATTACCGGCTGCACGCAGAAAATTTGCGGGGATTGCGCCGCTACTACGATCTGGCGGCGGAGATTGGAATTATTCCGCGAGCGAGGGAGATCGTGATGGCGGAAGAAGCGGTGAAGGTTTAAAAGCGAAGAGAGGGTCGAACGCGTGGGAATCACGAGACAGGAAGCGCTGGAAATGTTGAGGTCCGATGATCTGGTGGGCATCGGGATGGCCGCGCATCAAATGCGCTTGAAGAAAAATGATCCGCGCATTGTGACCTATCAAATCGATCGCAATATCAACTACACAAACTTTTGCACAGAGTACTGTTCTTTCTGCGCGTTTTACCGGCCGATGGGCGCGAAGGATGGGTACATTCTTTCCTTCGAATCAATTTACGAAAAGATTGAAGAGATGCTGCAGCTTGGCGGAACGGGCATACTGCTGCAAGGTGGGCTCCACCCCGATTTGCAGATCGGATATTACGAGAACTTGTTGAACTCACTGCGGAGCAGGTATCCACAGGTGCATCTGCACTGCTTTTCCGCGCCAGAGATCTTGTGCATTGCGGAAGTGAGTGAGATCAGCGTTCGCCAAACGATTCAGCGATTGATGGACGCGGGACTTCAATCCATTCCGGGTGGAGGCGCGGAAATCCTAGATGACGAGATCCGCAGCAAGATCGCGCGCCTGAAGTGCAGCAGTGACGACTGGGTGAATGTCCATAAAATCGCCCATTCGCTGGGATTGCCTACGACCGCGACGATGATGTTTGGTTGCGGAGAAACGCTCGAGCACCGCGTGAACCACTTTGACCGGATCCGGCAGATTCAAGAGGAGACCGGGGGATTCACCGCATTTATTCCCTGGATTTTCGCGGCGGAAAATACGGCCTGGGGGAAGAAAGTACAGGAAACCACGGCCGTCGATTATCTGAAGACGCTGGCTGTCAGCCGGTTGTATCTCGACAATATCGAGCATATTCAATCGAGCTGGCTAACGCCGGGAATCAAAGTTTGCCAGATTGGATTGCAATTCGGCGCCGATGACGTCGGCAGCATTTTGATCGAAGAAAACGTCGTATTCGCGGCCGGGGTGAAGCGGCGGACGAATGAAGAAGAATTGCGCCGCATTATTACCGATGCCGGGTTTTTGCCTGCGCAGCGCGACACGCTGTACCGCTCTTACGCGCTAAAGTCGCCCTATGCCCCACAACCGCAAGCCGCTTGACGATTCTATTTCGTTGGCTGGGGAACGATGCGCAGATGGGGCCGGCTCGCTTTCCAGCCGTTCGGGAACATTTTCTTGGCTTCCTCATCAGAAACGGCCGGGACGATGATGACTTCGTCGCCCGGTTTCCAGTTTACCGGAGTGGCCACTTTGTGCTGGGCCGTGAGCTGCATGGAATCGAGGACGCGCAGAACTTCGTCAAAGTTGCGGCCGGTGCTCATCGGGTAGACGAGCATCAGCTTGATCTTCTTGTCTGGACCGTGGCGCTGTATTTTTCGTGGGCGGCATTCTATGAACAAAATGCTGAACTTGCAAACTGCGGTCACTTCTTGATTCGGAGGAGGATATCGAATACGGTGCCATCGGGAAAGCGCAGGGGTTCGTCGAGAAGCAACTGGCCGCCTTTGCAACGAGCACAGAGGCGCAAGGCGACATCTTGGGGAGCGGGCTTATCCGTTGTTGGCGAAGAGGAAGCCCCACCGCCGGAAGTTTCGTCCAAGGCCTGATTGGCGAGCGCATCGGCTTCGCTGTTCTGTTCGCGGTAGACGTGCTCGACGCGGAACGCTCCTAAGGATTGGGACATTTTCTTGGCGCGCTCAAAGAGCGGGCGCAGATCTTCGCTGCGTACCTTGTACTGGCCGCGCATCTGCTTGACAAGAAGTTCGGAATCGCTCAGAACGTGCAGCGCGCGAATACCGTGGTTTTCCGCGTAGTCCAGAGCAGCGATCAGGCCAAAATATTCAGCAACGTTGTTGGTGCTCCGGCCGATATATTTTTTAAGACGAGCGATGACCTCGCCCTTGGCGTTGCGAATCACCACTCCATAGGCGGCAGCGCCGGGATTGCCCCGCGAACCACCATCGATATTGGCTTGATAGAACGCGGCGGGATTCGGCTCCGAGTGGTGATCGCCAAAGAGGCCGCGGTCGCGCGGGGCTGCTGGGCGCGGGCTCATCTCAGGACTCGGACAACTCGGCCGGCCGAGCACGATCGGCACACTCGCTATCGGTTGACGGTGGGATCAGTTCGAGCGTATAGAGAATTCGCCCACAGGTTTCGCAGCGAAAGACCTCCGTGTCGCGGTCGTCCTTCAGCATTTGAATCACGTGGGGAAGAACGCGCATGCCGCAGCCTTTGCATTGATGGTCGCGGACCTCCGCCATGACCGTTCCGGGATGGGGCTTCGAGATTCGAGTGTAAAGGTCGAGCAAATCCTTCGGAACTTTCTCTGCGACTAGCGCGCGTTCCGCCTGAGCGGCTTCCAGTTTCTTTTTTTCGTCGTAATACTGCTCTTCAATCTTTTTCTTCTCGACGGCGATTCCGCGCTCGGCTTCCCTCAGATCGGCTTCAAAGTGGCGGACGCGGGCTTCGGCTTCTTCAATGGCCATCATCTTGCCGAGCACCTGGTCTTCGGACTTGGATGCTTCGGCTTCGGCGTTGGCAATTTCATGCTGCAGCGCTTTGTAGGCTTCGTTGGTTTTGACTGCGGCGCTTTGCTCCCGATATTTCTTGGCTCGACCTTTCCACTGTTCGACGTCGAGTTCGTATTTCTTTCTTTCAGTGAGCGCTTGGGAGTGAACCCGCTTTGCGTTTGCGACGGCGGTGCGTGCGCCAGTGAGTTGAGCGTCCGCATCGCGCATACGTTTGGGAAGCCCGGCCAGATCGGATTGTAGAGCGGCGATCCGTTGATCGAGGCGTTGCAATTCCTGAAGTTGTCCAGTGGCAGGATGCATGTGAGGGACGATTCTAGCACAAGGGTGGGAAAGGCTTTGCCGTGTCTGAAGAGAGGGCTAGAATCGTGAACTCGCCGAAGGGAAGAAACGGGCAAAAGAAGTGGCCAGACTGCCGCACGTGCAGATTACCTGAGTAGAAGGTCGGAGCGCGGAGCGGAAGCGCGTGATTGCCGAAAAAATAACAACGGTATTGTTCGAAGATGGCAGAGCGCAGAGAGAACATTTATTTGGCGTCGCATGACGTGTTGGCGACGAATTATGCCGAGGCGGGAGGATTGCTGGTCGATCAGAAGCGGACAGCGTGAAAAATCTGAACCTGATCCCGCTTCGAAGACCTCTGGACTGCGGAGTGACACGGTTTAGTTTGTTGCCTCCTCAGGCGGCTTTGCTGTCGCGCTGGATCAGGGTGGCGTCAACGAAGTAGCCCAGTCCAATGACCAAGGGGAAAATTCCGAACGACGCGGCTGTCATGGCCTGAGGCTCAGCGACGAATCTTGCGATCGCCGCGAACGTCAGGAAGAAACCGAGGCCAGTGCTGACAAGAAGAATGCCGTAGCGGCGTGATTTGGCAGCGGGAGAGAGTTCCTGCTCCATGGGAATTTGCGCGCCTCGAGCAAGCGCGGCAAGACGTTCTTCCGTGCGCAGCTTCCGGACGCGGTAAAAGGTATACATCCCGGCCACGGGAATTCCACAGGTCAGAATTACGGCAACGAGTCCGATCACATTTCCATCCATACTGTGCTCCCTCGATACTTCAACTGTGTGGCCGCGTGTAGCGACCTCGATAGTAGAAACGCAAAGAGAGGGTGAAAAGTTCCGGGAAGGAGTGGATCAGTTAGAGGTGACTTCCATGCTGGAATCGATGGAAAGAGCCGGATAGCGGATGGGCGAGCCGGCCGGGGCCGGCACGTGTTGCGCGGTGGCACGAAAATCCGAGCCGGAACAGGTGACTTCGTAGGTGTACCCGTCGCGTTCCGGCTTGGTTAGGGTGAGCGCGCCGGAAGAGACCAGTTCGTCGAGGGAAGCACATTTACCATTGAGGGCCATATTGGAGCGCTCGGCTTGCGCAATTTGCAAAAGGTCCGAGCGGACGCCGGTCAAGCTGATGGCTTGGGTGGGAGCCGTGCCAGGATCGCTGGTGGGCATCTTTTTTAGATAGAACACATAAATGCCGGCAAAAAGAGCTGCTACGGCGAGCAATGAGGCCAAGGCGCGCATGGGTAAATTGTGAACGCAGGTTCAAAGACTGGCAAGCTGTTCGGACGGGGATGGTGTATTTGAGAGCAACAGAGCCAAGGCGGATGTTCCCTGGCATAACTGGGCGGCCCGCTTTATTTTTTACGGACGGATTGACGGATGCCAGATAGATTCCAGGTAGATTGAGGATCAGGAATTTGAATTCGCGGGATGGTAGAGAGATTCTGGCGTCGGAATCGGCTGGCCCTTTCTCGTTTACAACGCCAGGAGGCAGGCGCTCATCTAAGGAACGAGAGTGTACCGTGCCGCGCCTAGCTGAGTAAACCGCCCTTGGTCTGATGTGTGGCGGTGGCGTACACTGAAGGCTTGCGGTTTCCGTCTAAGATCGAGTGAGGCATCCATTGAGCAATCTATCTCTTGGTTCGCGGCTTCGTCGCCGCAGGAACACGACGTTTGCAATCGTGCTGGCTGGGACGCTGTTCTCGTTATGGCCAGAAGTTGCCCCAGCCGCAGGCGATGGGACTGTGGGCGGGAAACCTTCTCCGCTGCTGCCGGCGATGAAGTTAGAGCTCGACCGATCCTTGAAGACGCTGGGCGCGCAAGATCCCGCGGCATATTTCATAGGTTATGCTCTCACCGAGACACAGCGTACCAACGTTACCGGATCAAACGGCGCACTGCTGACTAGCGAGGAAGATCGGAATCGCTGGCTGGAAGTGACCGTGCGAACCGGGAGCTATCAGCTCGATGACACCCATAAGGTCGATGGCCGGCAACCGCCCAACGGCGGGCCGGGCACGAGCGCTCCTATCGATGACGATCCGGAAGTTTTGCGGCGGGCGATCTGGCTGGAGACAGACAAGCAGTATCGCGCGGCGGCGGAAGCTCTGATCAAGATACAAACCGGGAAAGAAGTAAAAGCGCAATCGGAAGAAGGAAAAGCGCCGGATTTTTCTCATGAAAAGCCGCAGAGCTACATTGGCCCATGGGCTTCGTTTCAACTGGATCGCAAGCCGTGGGAGGAAAAAGTGCGGTTGTACACAAAATATTTTCGAGATTCGGCGCCGGTAATCAATTCGATTGTGACCTTTACCGCGACGGCGACCAATACGCTGCAACTGAACTCAGAAGGAACCCAACTGCAGTTTGGACAGATTCGTTATCGGCTGGATCTGTTCATTCAGGGCAAAGCCGCCGACGGTATGGATATTGACCGGTATTATAGTTTTGATTGGGTGAATCCAAGCGAAGCGCCGGATGACAAGGCGGTCTATCTGGCGGCGGCACAACTCAGAAAAGAACTGGAAGGATTGGTGGTTGCACCAATTAACGAGCCAACGGTAGGTCCGGCGCTGCTAACAGGGCGCGCGGCAGCGGTTTTCTTTCACGAAGTGTTTGGGCATCGCGCCGAAGGGCACCGGCAGAAAGATGTGAGCGAAGGGCAGACGTTCACAAAGAAAGTGGGAGAGCCGATCCTTCCGGATTTTCTGACGATTGTGGATGATGCGACGCAAAGAAAAGTGGGCAATCAGGAGCTGCTGGGCTACTACCAATACGATGATGAAGGTGTTGTGGCTGAACGAATTACGCTCGTCGATCATGGCGTGCTGAAGGATTTTGAGATGTCCCGTTCGCCGATCGCTGGATTCCCTCACAGCAATGGTCATGGCCGCCGGCAACTAGGAGCGACTCCGGTGTCTCGCCAGGGCAATTTAATTGTGGGGAGCAGCAAAACGCTGACCAACGAACAATTGCGGGCCAAATTTATTGAGTTGATCAAACAGCAGAACAAGCCTTACGGGTTGCTGATTGACGACATCGCGGGAGGATTTACGCTGACTGGACGAGGGCAGCCACAAGCGTTCCAAGTTGAGCCACTGGTGGTGTACAAAGTGTATCCCGACGGACGACCTGACGAATTGGTGCGCGGCGTGGATATCGTCGGCACGCCATTGGCATCGTTGACAAAGATTGTGGCGACCGGAGACACGCCGGAGGTATTCAACGGCTATTGCGGAGCGGAGTCGGGCTCCGTGCCGGTATCGGCATCAGCGCCCGCAATCCTTACCTCGGAGCTTGAAGTGCAGAAGAAGGCGACATCTTCAGACCGTCCGCCGATTCTGCCGCCACCTGCGCATGATCCCGTAAAAGCCGGAGGTGCACAATAATGCACGCACTTCGGATGGCCCTTGCGGTTTCACTTTTTTCCATCGGTTCGATGGCTGTGGCCCAGCCACAAGCGCTCACCGATAATGATCACACGATACAATCGATGCGGGATGAAATGGCCCGCGCAAAAGCGCGGCTGGAACTTAAACTTCCACAATCGGATCAGCCGGTTCGGCCTTACTACATTGAATACCGTCTTCTCGACATGGATATTCGGGAGGTGGTGGGACAGTTTGGCGCCTTGCTCAGCACCAATCACAATCGCAGCCGGGTGATGAATGTGTCCGCGCGCATTGGCGATTACAAACTGGACAGCTCGAACTTCTTGAGCGACGACGGATTCCGCGGATTTATCGGACCGAGCGGTGGCGTGGGAATCGACCGCGACTACGATTCGTTGCGACAGGATTTGTGGATCGCAACGGATCAGGCGTTCAAGGAAGCAGCCGAAACCTATTCTCGTAAACAAGCGTATCTGAGCAGTCTGGCGCGCGCGTCGGATGTTGACGATTTTGCGCGGGTGCAAACCGTGCAACATATCGAACCGCTCGTGAATGCGGATTGGGGCGGGCGCAATTGGGAACAGGAAGTGCGCGACACGTCCGCCGCACTGCGAGCGTTTCCACAGATTTACGATTCCCGGGTAACCTATTACCTCGTCTACCTGACGGAATATCTGCTGACGAGCGAAGGAACGGAAGTGCGCACCAACCGTTCTTTTGCCGCGATTGAAGCAGGAATGAACTCGCTAGCGCCCGACGGCATGCAGGTCAATCACTTTTACGCGACCTACGCCCCGCGGCCAGCGGATCTGCCAAGTGCAGATGTTGTGCGGAAAAATCTGACGGTGGCGGGCACGGAATTGATGGCCATGCGCGCCGCGTCACCGGCACCCGACTACACGGGACCTGTACTGTTTGAGTCGCGTGCAGCCGCAGCGTTAATTGCCCAGGTGCTCAGTCCGTCGCTAAGCGGGGCACGAGCACCGCTGGCATTTCAGCCAGTTGTCGATCAACTGATGAGCAGCCTGGGTGGGCGAAGCGATTGGAGTGGCAAGATGGAAACGCGCGTGCTGCCTGCCTCGGTCTCATTGGTGGATGATCCGTCACTGAAAGAATACCAGGGAGCGCCGGTGATCGGTTCATACACGATTGATGAAGAGGGCGTACCGGCACAGAAAGTCACCATCGTTCAAGATGGGAAACTGAAGAACCTGTTGATGTCCCGGCGGCCTGGCCCGGATTCCGATAAGTCCAATGGACACGGGCGCTCGGCGTTTCTAACCGATCCAAAACCGGTGATGAGCACTCTGATTTTTTCCTCGACAGAAACGGTTTCGAGTGAAGATTTGAGAAAGAAGTTTCTCGATTCCTGCAAGGCCGAGAAGCTGGATTTCTGCATCGTTGTGCGGCAGATGGATAATCCTTCATTGAGCTTGATGCACCAAGACGATTTTTCCGAGTTGCTGGCAAGCTTTGGAGGAAATGCGGCGACCGATCGTTTGCCCCTGGTGGTGTACAAGATTTATCCGAGCGATGGGCACGAAGAGTTGGTGCGCGGGGCGCGCATCACCGGGTTTAGTCCACGAATGCTTCGGAACATCGCGGGAATTGGCAGCGATCCGTTCGTTTACAACTACATGCAAAGCCAGGTCGCGGGGGTTTCCGGCACGGCGCTCGGAGCATTCGGAACCGCGCAAAACGGCTTGCCTGCTACAGTAGTTGCACCCTCGTTGCTGTTTGAAGAGATCGAAGTGCGGGGAGCACGGGGCGAACCGAAACGGATGCCAATTTTGCCGGAGCCTCCGATGACCGCGAAAGTGATGAACTAGCCACGGGCATTTATCCAGAACTGGACGCGGCGCTTCTTTTTGGGGCGCCGTTTTTCTTGGGGATCTCCCCTCCTGGTTGTTGCACCCCCTTCCGACGCGAAGATGCCGGCAGATCGACACCGCGTTGGGTCACTAGTTGAGGTAGGCTTTAGCAATGGCGATTTCAGGCGCACTCCAACAAGCGATCAAGGAAAAGAAGCGGGCCGCATTGCTGAGCGTCTGCTCTGCGATCCTGCTGGTCTCTTTGAAGGCCTTCCTGGTGGCGCGGACAGGTAGCTTGGGCGTGTTGTCTGAAGCGCTGCATTCGGGTCTGGATCTGGTCGCTGCGGCGATTACGTATCTGTCGGTACGAGTTTCCGATCAACCCGCAGATAAACGTCATCCATACGGACACGGAAAGTTTGAAAATTTCTCGGCGTTTATCGAGACGGGTCTGCTGATCCTGACCGCAATTTACATCATTTATGAAGCGTTCTCTCGCCTTTTCTTCCGCAGCGTCCATATTCAACCAAGCGTGACCGCCATTCTGGTTCTGTTCGTGGCGCTGGCGATTGATTTGACTCGCGCGCGGGCGCTGAAACAAGTCGCGAAAAAACATATCAGCGAAGCGCTGGAAGCGGATGCGTTGCATTTTTCCACGGATGTGTGGAGCACCATCGTGGTTATCACTGGTATCGCGCTGGTTTGGGCCGGCGAATATTGGCGTTTGCCGTGGCTGGTTTACGCCGACGCGATCGCCGGACTTGGGGTAGCTGGCGTAATTTTGTGGGTTGGTTCGCAACTGGGCAAACGCACATTGGACGCGCTGCTCGATGTCGCGCCGGTGGGTCTACAGGATGAGATCAGCGAAGCGGTTGGCAGGATGGACGGCGTTCTAGATGTGGAGCGCGTTCGGGTGCGTCGAGCGGGAAATCGCCACTTTGTGGACGCGACCGTGAGCGTTCCGCGGACAGCTTCACTCGAGAAGGTCCACGCCTTGACCGACGCCATCGAACAACGAATCGGCCAGATTGTGCCTTCCGATGTGATGGTGCACGCGGAACCGAGAGCGCCAAGGGATGAGCACTTGTTCGAGTCCGTGCGAGCGGTTGCCCAGCGATTGGGACTGGCCGTTCACGATTTGACAGCCGTGCAGCAGGACGGGCACTTGTTCGTCGAAATGCATCTGGAAGTGGACGAAAATTTGAGTCTACGCGACGCGCATCGCCAGGCCAGTGAGTTGGAAGAAGGCATTCGCTCACTCCGCGGCGACAACCTGGACGTGAATATTCACATCGAGCCGCTCGGCAGACACATCGCCACCCCGGATGCGCGCGCGGGAGAAATGCGGCAGCTGGAGCTCTCCGTGGATTCATTCTTGAATGGTTTGCCTGGGGAGTACGATGAGCTAATCAATTGCCACGATGTGCGAGTGCGGCAAGTGGAGCAGCACATTTTGGTTTCGTGCCATTGCGTGATGAAAAGCGAGTTGCCGATCACCCGAGTACACGATGTGACAGCGGCGCTCGAAGATCGCGTGAAAGAGCGGTTTCCGCAGATTTCGCGGGTCACAATTCATCCGGAGCCGCCGGAATCTTCCTAGGAAGATCCGCAACCGATCTCGAGACCGACCACTGCCTTTGGATTCGGGCGGGCAACGAAGAGTTGAGCACCGAGAGCGAGTAGGGCGGGAAAACATTCCAAGGTGTAACGCGGTTCGGGGGCTTCGAGTGTGGTCAAGAACGCAGTGCGCACTAGAATGTAAACTACGAGCAGCCAAATCGCGGGGCGCGCGGCGCGACACTTCCAAAGTCTCGCTATGCCCAGCACTGCAACCATCACGTAAAAAAGATTCAGAGAAAAATAGAGGATGGTCACGCGTTGATCGACGGGGTCCTCTTCGGACATGTAGGCGAGTGGGAAGACGTGCCCGGAAACGGGGATGAGCTCAATGCGGGGGGTGAACCAGATGCGTCCGGCGCGCAAGAGTGGGATCCAGAGATAGGTCCGGAAAGGGTGCCGCGCGGTTCGTTCGCGAGCGAGCTGTGCAAAGACCCGGTCTTGTTCTGCAGTCAGCATTAAATCATCATTGTAAGTTTCCAAGATTGTCGCGACACGTTCCTTTTCTTCCGGAGTATCGAACGCGGCATCTGGAATATCTTCGAGATTGATGGCTTCCTCATTCAGTTTCCAGGGCACAAGGTAGCAATCGCGGACGCGGTAGAGCCAGGTACGCTCCCAAGACATGAAACCTTGGGGATCAACTTCTCCTGGCAGCGTGGTGTTCTTGGGTGCTAGGGCTTGAAACTCGTGAAAAGTGATCGCGTTCCTGATCGCCCAGGGCACGAGCGGCAGAGCGCCCGCGCAGACCATGAGGAAGCACGCCAGCAGCCAGCGTTGGAGCTCGCCACGACGCCACATCCAGTAACCCAAGAGCAGGCTGGAGGTGACCAGAATGAGGGGCGTTTCGGGACGAAACAGAGTGCCCAAACCAGCTGTGAATCCAGCGAAAACGGCAAGAGTCCAGAAATTTCGGGTAAAGGGATTGCCAGAAATGGCCCCCGGAACGTGGCCGGTTGTTACCCACATGGCCAGCACGACCAGCGAAAGGAAACAAGCTGAAGTGAACAGTACCGCCCAGACCTCGGTAAGTGGCACGGCCACGTAATTAGCGGTTAGCGGGCAGAGGACGGCGAGCCACAGTCCAGCGGTAAAGGCGCTCTTCGGTTTGGCGTGATCGCCGCACCAGAGAACCAGCGCCCCGGCAAGCAAGGCAATGATGAGGGAGGTCGCCAGGTCGACAAGGATCTGTGCAGCCATGACAAACAACCGGGCCGTCTCTCCGGTGCGGCCGCTTAGCGCGTATACGATCACCAAAAACGCGGGATAGCCGGGCATCCGCAGATCGACCGGAACGGGTTGTCCGCCAATATCCATGGCGTATTTGCCGTATTTCAGCCAGTTGGCAGCCAGTTGTTCGTAAATGGCGGTGTCGCCTGCGCTGGCCGGGAATTTGAAAACGAAAAGAAGCCTGAGGCAGGCGCCAACCAGGAGAGCGGTGATGGGGTTCGATAAAATTCGTCGCATTCGCTGCTACGCATCTTACAATAGAGAGGTTCATTCCAGTCGACGGAGTGTTAGGGGCCTCTCTGCCGGGCGTCGAGGCATCCTAATTAAATGAAAGAGCGAAAACCGATATTTTACGACGCGGAGCGAGTCCGCTGGCGATTCACGCGCCGAACTCTGGAAATCAGCGGAGCACTGCTGACCCTGCTGCTGGTATATTTCTTTGTCACTATTGCCCGAAGCGTAGAACTTCCCTCTTCGCTGCTACCAGATACGCGGCCAGCGTATCATTCACTGAAAAAGAAACTGCTAAAGCCGGTGGTGCTGCGGGAAGGACGCCACAAGCGTATTGCTAACATCGGCCAGGTGCCTGCCACATACGATCCCCTGCGCGCTGCCTTTTTTGTGAGTTGGGATGCCAACAGCCTTGCTTCGCTGAAAAAACATTATAAAGACATCGATTTACTTATCCCCGAGCAGCTCCATGCCATTACGCCGAACGGAGCGATCACGGTTGTCGATTACGAGCAGTACGAAACGGTTGAAGTCACGCCCGCAGAAGCGGTCGCACGCCTGAAGCAGGACAAATTGCACCAGTGGATGCGCTCGACCAACCCCCCGATCGAATTGCCGATGATGGGATTGCTGAATAATTCCGATGGCACAACATTTAAATCGAAAGAACTTGCCGGTCTCTTGAGCAATCCCGATTCGCGCAAACGATTGATCAACGACACAACGCAATTCGCGATGGAATGCCGCGAGGTGGGAATTGTCGTGGACTTCGAAGAAATTCCGAAGAAGAGCCAACCGGAGTTCAAGGAGTTCATTCGAGAGTTCGCGCCAGCGTTGCACGGCGCTGGTCTGAAATTGATGGTGGCGCTGCCCGCGCGCGATGACGAATTCGATTACGCGTTTTTTGGGCGGGAAACGGATGCGATTATATTGATGAACTACGACCAGCATTGGCTGACGTCGCTCCCGGGTCCGATCGCGGCACAGGATTGGTTTGTTGAGAATCTCCGGCAAATTCTGCAAGTCGTTCCCGCGCAGAAGCTTGTCGTGGGAATAGCGAACTATGCATACGACTGGACAGAAAAAACGAAAAAGGAACCGGGGCATGCGGAAGCATTCAGCATCCAGGAAGCTCTACTGCATGCCTACGAATCGGAAACGGATGTGGAGTTTGATCCCGTCTGGCTGAATCCACATTATTCATACTCGGATGAACAGGACCGCGATCACCAGGTATGGATGCTGGATGCGGTGACGGCGTACAACGAGTTGCGCGCCAGTGAACGGTTGGGAGTGCAAGGTACGGCCTTGTGGCGTTACGGCTCCGCGGATTCTTCGCTGTGGCCGATCTGGGATGCGACGCGACCCGACAGCGCCATGCGGGAGAAAATTCGGGAGATTCCCCCGGGGCCAGATCTGATCTTGGAGGGCGATGGCGATATCTGGCACATCGCGGACGTGCCTAAAAGCGGTCGACGCAGTTTTACGTATGATGCGAACACCGACCTGATCACTTCGGAAAAATATGAAGCGTACCCTCTTTCATACGATATCGATCAGATAGGCACAGCGAAAAACAAACTGGTTCTATCGTTTGATGACGGGCCGGATCGGACCTGGACGCCCAAAATCTTGGACGTCTTGAAAGAGAAGAAAGTGCCCGGCGCATTTTTTGTGATCGGGGATGAAGCTAACCGAGCGCCGGATATTTTGAAGCGGGAATATGCGGAAGGCCATGAAATCGGCAATCACACGTTCACGCACCCGAAGTTTGATGAAATTTCGCGAACCCAGCTCCGATGGGAATTGAATCTGACGCAACGGCTGATTGAAAGCACCCTTGGTGTAAAGTCCATCCTGTTTCGTCCGCCGTACGGAATCGACCACCAACCGGAATATGCGGAGGAAGTTGCACAACTCCCCTATCCACAGGAGTTGGGCTACTTGATTATTGGTCAGCGGATCGATCCCAATGACTGGCGCATCGATGATGCCAAAAATGAGCGTCCATCGCAGGCGATCGTGGACGTGGTTATTGAGCAGGCAAAAAAAGGAAATATTATTTTGCTGCATGATGGAGGAGGCGACCGCGCGAAAACCCTGGCGGCGTTACCCCTGATTATTGACCAACTTCGCGCCAAGGGATATGAATTCGTCTCCATTGCCGATTTAATTGGCAAAAAAAGAAGCGACGTGATGGTGCCGCTCTCTTTTCGCGAACAGCTCTCAGCCCGCGCGGATGGATTGATCTTCGGAATTTTCCAGTGGTTCCGCTTTCTCATCGCCACGGTATTCCTCCTGGGAATTATTCTGGTAAGCGCCCGCGCCGCCATTATTGGGATTTTGGCCATTATCGAAAAACTTCGTCCCGACCATGACAAATTGCCGGAACCGCCTCCGAGCGTCACCGTGCTGATTCCCGCGCATAACGAAGAGAGCGTGATTGTTCAAACGGTGCAATCCGTGCTGCTTTCCGATTACGCGGACATGCATGTGATCGTGGTCGATGATGGGTCCACGGATGCTACGTTGGAATTGCTGCACAGCAATTTCGGCCACAACTCATACGTGCAGATTATTCACCAAGCAAATCGAGGCAAGGCCGCAGCGCTCAATAATGCGCTCGGTCATGCGCAGACCGAAATCGTGGTGACCATTGACGCCGACACGGAAATCGAGCCCGATGCGATTCGCAATTTGTTGCGGCATTTCTCGGATCCTAGAGTTGGCGCGGTGGCTGGCAACGTGAAGGTAGGTAATCGCTCGCGCTGGCTAACCCGGTGGCAGGCACTCGAATACATCACCAGTCAGAACATGGAGAAGCGCGCCTTCGATCTATTGAATTGCATCACGGTCGTTCCAGGGGCACTCGGTGCCTGGCGGCGCACGGCAATTGAAACGGCCGGCGGCATCACCGCCGACACGGTGGCGGAAGATGCAGACCTGACGATCGCCATTCGCAAATTGGGCTGGCGCGTGACGTATGACGAGTACGCTCTGGCGTGGACAGAAGCGCCGGAGACGCCAGCAGTTCTCATTCGCCAGCGGTTCCGCTGGACCTTTGGAACACTGCAGTCCTTCTGGAAGCATAGCGACAGCTTGTTTCGGCCGAAGTACGGTACGCTCGGCTGGATAGCGCTGCCGAATATTTTTATTTTTCAGATTGTGTTGCCATTGATTTCGCCGATCATCGATTTAATGTTCTTAGGGACCTTGTTGCTGTGGGGTCTGGCGCAATTGCACATCACACAAATCCCGCAATTGTGGACATCCTCTGACGTTGCGCGGTCCGTACTCTTTTTCCTGGGCTTTCTGATCATCGATGTGCTGACGTGCGTGATTGCGTTCGCACTCGAACGCAAGGAAGACTGGACTCTGCTCATTCCTGTTCTGCTCCAGCGCTTCTACTACCGACAATTGATGTACATCGTGCTGTTCCGTTCGGTGAAGGAAGCTGTCAGTGGAAGGCCGGTAGGCTGGAAGGGGGTGGAACCGGAGCCTCCGCGCCAATCCCAAACTCCCGCCCCTGTGACCCTTTAATTTTGACCCGGCATAAATAGAAAACCCTACGAATCCAGAGGATGCGCAGGGTTTTTTATCGAATGATCCTAGAGAAGCTAGTGCTGATCCTGAACCAGAGGAATCTGCGAAGCCAGCTGCATGTCGATCAGCATTTGGAGGCGTCGATCAAGCTGGAAGAACGTGGCCACCTTGGTACCAGGAATCACCTT
>Ga0074046_10000373_pt1 | contig 40525 bp, 30 predicted proteins | sample BogForMeECP23OM3_FD_94441 | JGI IMG/M metagenome (GOLD analysis project Ga0074046, IMG submission 94441) | Bog forest soil microbial communities from Calvert Island, British Columbia, Canada - Bog Forest MetaG ECP23OM3 | ecosystem: Environmental > Terrestrial > Soil > Wetlands ... | reverse complement strand
TTCCTCGACGAGGAGCAGAGTTCGCGCACCACCGACCGTAGAGCCGCGGTTCCAGAATTTGCAGGTGACAGAGCGCCACAACCAAGGAGCGTTTACGTCTTCGATGTTGGGGATAACAGCGCTGCAGTGCGTAATGCCCATTACCATCAACTGCGTTTTGCCGCGGTCGCCGAGGGAGATCTCAGCACCGCCGTCGTTACCGGAGCCTTCGATTCGCCTCTGCAGGGTAGTGAAGTCTCGTCTTCAGTAATCGGTATGGTAGGAGATGTAGAGCGGCTTGCTACCCAGGAAGCAGTTGATCTGGTTGTGCTTTCCCTGTCCGAGCGGCGAGGCCAGATGCCGTTGAAGGAACTGCTCAATCTGAAATTCCTCGGCATCCAGGTGGAAGAAGCCCACAGCATTTATGAGCGTATCGCCGGGCGCATACTGCTGGATCAGCTTTCTCCCAGTTGGCTGATCCTGTCGAATGGATTCCGAAAGTCTCAGGCGCTGCTAGCTGCGAAACGGATCAGCGACATCGTGATTTCCATGATTGCAATCGTGATCATGGCTCCCTTGGCGGTGCTGGTTGCGATCGCCGTGCTTTTGGAGAGCGGCCGTCCGCTGTTGTTCCGGCAACGGCGCGTTGGTCTGCATGGACGGAACTTCCAAATCATGAAGTTTCGCTCGATGCGGCATGAGCCAGCGCCGTCGAATCCGACCTGGACCTCGGATGAGGACCCGCGCATAACCAGGGTAGGCCGGTTCATTCGCAAGTTTCGCCTCGACGAGGTCCCGCAATTGATCAACGTGTTGCTGGGTGAAATGAGCCTGATCGGGCCGCGGCCTGAACAACCTGGGCTTGCAGAGATGCTGGAGCAAGAAATCCCCTACTACGGCCTGCGGCATTCGTTACGCCCCGGAATAACCGGCTGGGCCCAAGTCAAGTGTGGATACGGGGCGACAGTCCAAGAATCTCGAATGAAACTCGAATACGACCTCTTTTATATCAAGCACCTGTCTTTCACGTTGGACTTGGTAATTCTCTTCGAAACCGGCAAGGTGATGCTATCGGGACGGGGTGCAAAGTGAGGCCTATTTCGGGGAACGCGGTAGAATGAGGGGAGAGTCCGACAGGAACTTCGCCGCGACAGGTCGGAATCGCAGGAGTGCTTCAATGCGGGGCAGGCTCAGTGTGGCTGTTTGTTTGGCGGGAGCTTTATTGCTGCTCGTCACTGGCTGTGTTCGAGATCCGGTTGTCCGGGCGGAAAACAACTACAAGCGCGCAGAAAAATACTTGCGCGAGAATAAGCCTGACGCCGCGGTGATTGAGCTGCGACGGGCTTTGCAGTTGAATCCTAAGCTGGCGAAAGCGCACTTCGCTCTTGCTACATTGGAGCTCCAGCGCGGTGCTGGGCTCACTGCTTTCCAGGAGTTTTACGCGGCTTCCCTCGCCGATCCTGATGACCTTCAGGCCCAAATCATGGTCGCAGAATTGTTGGCGAGGGCACACAACTTTACCCAGTCGAGGCGGCAGGCGCAGCTGATCCTCAGCAGGTGGCCCGACAACAAGACTGGAACCCTATTGCTCGCGGAGAGTGAGATAGGGTTACAAGACTACAACCACGGTCAGGCTCTGGTGGATGAGGTATTGGCAGCCGAACCCAACAACGTTCGGGCTCTACAGGATTCAGCCTTTTTGCAACTGGCAGGGAATAATGTAGCGCAGGCGCAGGCGACTCTTCGTCGAGCATGGCAATTGGATCCCAAGTCTCCCGCTGCCGTCGCCCTGCTGAGTGCTACCTATGAGGGGCAGAAAGACTTGCAAACTGCCGGATCAGTTCTTCAAGAGGCGCTGCGTCAAAACCCGAACCAGATCTCGTTCGAATCCCTGTTGGCAGGCTTCTACATGCGGCACCAAAGGTATGCAGATGCCGAACCGCTTTACAAACAAATTCAGGACACGGCGAAGGATCAACCTCAATATCGCAGTCTTCTTGCACAGTTTTATCTGAGCGCGTCCCGCCCCAAGGATGCAGAAACGGAATACAAGCGTCTGGTGGAGACAAACGCTAAAGACTGGCAGAGCTGGCACGGGCTAGCGGTTACTTATCTAGTCCAAGGGCGGTATGAAGACGCAACCAGCGTTCTGGACCGCGTACTCAAGAACAACCCCAAAGACTGGGAAGGGCTTGCGTTGAAAGGCCGGATCCTTCTTGACCGAGGCCAGGCCGCAGAGGCCGTGCCGCCGTTACAGCAGAGTCATAAGATTCATCCCGAAGCGCCTGAACCGGCCTTCGATTTGGCTCGTGCGTATATCGCCCAAGGTAATCTTAAGGATGCGCAATCGGCCTTGCAGGAGGTCATGAAGGTCAACTCGAAGTTTCCCGGAGCCCTGATCCTGCTTGCAGCCCTGAATCTAGAGGGCGGTCGCGTCGATCAAGCACTCCAGAACCTCAAAGAAGATGAGACCCAGGAGCCTGCTTCGGTCCAGCGCTCCTTCCTGCTTTCTCAAGCGTATGCCGCGAAGGGCGATTACCATTCAGCTGAGTCGCACTTGCAAAGTATTCTCGGCGGCGCTGGCTCCCCAGCGCAAAAGAGTGTGATTCTGCAATCGCTGGCGTCCATCAAGCTTGCGCAAAAGCAATTCACCGAGGCGGCCAACCTGGCTGGTGCTGCACTGGACGCGTCACCGCGATTGCCAACGGCGCTCTATGTTTTGGGGATGAGTTATGTCGAGCAGAAGCAGCCTGAGAAGGGCGTAGAAGCCGTCAAATCGCGTTTGGATAAGGCGCCCGACTGGGCGCAAGGTTACCAGGTTCTGGGTCAAGTGGCACAGCGGGCGGGCCGGGTGCCGTTGGCATTGGACTCCTTCAATAAAGCATTGAGCATTGACCCCAAGCTGACATCCGCTGCGTTGGGTTTGGGCGACGCGTATTGGCTGAACAAACAAACTGATCTAGCGCGGCAGCAGTTTGAGAAAGTGGCGCAGCAGGAATCCGGCCGTTCCTATGCAATGGCTCGACTTGGCCAGATCTACGAAGCTGCGGGCGATTTTGGGAACGCTCGTGTCTCGTATGAAAAAGCCCTGGCAGCGGACCCCAACAATGTGGTCGCCAAGAACAACCTGGCTTGGGTTTATGCCGAGCACGGCGGTAACATCGACGTGGCTTTGAAGCTTGCAGAGGAAGCGAAGGAGAAGGCTCCTGACGATCCAATGATCACAGATACGCTGGGCTGGATTTATGTAAAGAAAGGTTCCTACGGAGCGGCTGTTGAGAACCTAAAAAATTCGGTCGCCAAGAATCCGCATGACCCTAACAGCCTTTACCACCTCGGAACCGCGTATTACAAGCTTGGAAGAACGGCAGACGCGAAGAGAGAGCTTGAAGCCGCTCTGAAAATGCCCAACTTCAGCCAGGCTGCGGATGCCAAGAGAATGCTTGCGGAACTGCCACCGAAATAGAATCGGCGTCATAATCGGACAGACCGGTTTCGTGTTGCCTGCCCCAGACCCAATGGTCGACTCTCTCACTGTCGGTCGCCATGGAGCAGTACCTTCATCTTGGCACATAGATCATTTTCCACATCCCCAACGACGACTACGGAACAGCCTGAGGCTGTTGATGTACGGCGCGGGCTTCAGCTGAACCGGTGCGGTGAGCGTGGCCGAGACCTATTGCCTGGAGGATACATTCAGCGACGGGTGCAAGAACGCGACCCTGGGAACGCTGTTCGCTTCCCTCAACGGCAGCGGAAGCAAACTGATTAACACCGTGAGTTTCGCCGGCGTGCGAGAGGTCGATGTGATGAAGGACATCTTGCCGACCGGGAGAGGATGCATCTTGTCGAGCGCTCGACGCTGCTGGTCAGCGGGCTGCGCCAGCGAAGTCTGGCACACCCGCTCGAACAATGGTGTGAGGACGGCGCTCGGTGGTGGCAGTCGCCTCTGCTTCTTTTTCCTTCGGCGTCGCAGGTGGCGCAATCTCCGCCCACGCGCCGTACACCTTGTTGTTCGGCGCCGCCACGCCGATGTAGTCACCCAGTAAATCATCTCGTCGTGGAATGAACGCATCGCGCGTCCAGGCGTGGTTGGCGAAGGTCCGCCCGCCGTCGGTTGAGCGCGTGAGAGTGACGGTGTCTTCTGGTTCTTGGGACCGAGCCGCCGCTCGTAGAAGATGACGTTGGCGGTGCCTAGTACAAAATTCGCCGTTCACGTCAGTGTGACGCAAAATTACGCAAACCGCTTGCATTTGCCTGCCTGTGCGAACTGCAGCTCAAGATTCCGTATCAAGCTCCTGATGCTGAACTAACATCTATGCCGAATGGCTCGACAGTGGTGTGTCCTGCAAGGTCTAGCAGGAAAGGGTTTTCCGGGCAAGATGGAAATAAATTTCCCAAAATTGCTGCTCGCACCCAACTTAATGGGCGAAATGCTTGTTTCTCTCTATCTAAAATACAATTGGCAGCTTGCTTGCTGCGGTAAACTGTCGTGGTATAATTGCGCCCCGGAGGTGAGATGAGGATTCGGTTAGTCGGCCGTGCCCGGAGCATGGTGCTGGTGGGCCTGTTTTCTGGTTGGGTATGCGGCATTTCCGCCCAAGTCCAGACGCCCTCGGCAAGCAAGGCGGTCGGATCAAGTCCTCCAGTTACTTCGACTAGCAATAAGGCCGCGCCCGGGGAATCTTCGTCAGCCGAGACGGCATCAGCTAACCCTAAAGCCGCAGCGCCTGCACCAGATCTGCCTCCCGCCGACACCAAGGTGCGCCCGAATGTCGCGGCCCCGTCAACCCCGAAGGACAACACTAATACTGATGATGCGTATATCGTGGGGATTGCCGACAATCTGTTTATCAATGTGTGGAAAGAACCGGACTTCACGGGTCCGGTCGTTGTGCGTCCTGACGGAATAATTACTCTGCCCGTTGTAGGCGACGTTCACGTCGTGGGGATGACCACCAAGCAAGTGCAGGATCTCTTGACTGAGAAGTTGAAGCCGATCGTGACAGAACCGCAAGTAACAGTCATCGTTCGCGATATCAACAGCATCCGAAGCCGTAAAGTTTACTTGGTTGGCAAAGTGGGGCACCCCGGCACGATTTCTCTCACCGGCCACGAGACGGTTTTGCAGATACTCGCGGAGGCGGGTGGCCCGACGCAATTTGCCAAGCCGCAGAAAATATATGTTCTGCGCACAATTGGAGATCATCAGAAGCGCATTCAATTCGACTATAAGAGGGTTTTAGCGGGCTCTGAACCGGATTTGGAACTCGTCGTTGGTGACGTAATTGTTGTCCCATGACCACGTGTTAGGAGGCCGGCATGTGCAAGAGTCTAGTACGGCGTGCTTGGATGGTCGCACTCGTTCTGTTGTTCACTGCTGGAGTGGCTGCCAGTCAGATCGCTCCACTTCCATTCCAGAACACTATTGCGTGGGGTGGTCCCATTCAACCACCTGACGTAGGCAGCGGAGACAACCATGCTCAACCGGCCATTTCTCCAGGCGGTGGTGTAGAAACGCCTGCTGACACTCCGGGCCAGAGTCCTGGCGATACCCCTGCAGACAGCCCTCCAGGTAGCAGTGCCAACAGCCCTGTTGACAACACTACGTCTGCGACTCAAGACAATACCGTCCGACAGCTTGGAACGCCATTTCCGCTGCAGCTTCAACCGCAGGGCTTGAAGATCGGGCCGTTCTACGTCCCCAGCATCTCAGATTCGTTCTTTTACGCAGTGAACACCGCCCCAGGACAGCCGACTAGTACTCTGACGGGGAACTCGCTCATGGCCAATCTCGTTTACAGCAAACAGTTCACCCAGAGCACCCTCACGTTCCAAGGAAGGGAACAGTTTTCGGTGAGTCAGGGGCAACCGTACTTCAACCAGACAATGACCCTGAACTTCGCTGATCGATTGACTGAGCGCTGGTCGTTATCTGCAGCGGCCAATTTTACCTACTTTCAAAATACTCTGTTAGCAAATCCCCAGTATCTGTTGTATAACCCAACTAACGGAACCGTGCAACAAACGGGGTTTGCTTATACAAGCGGTTACACTATATATGAAACCAACAACCTTTCCTTGAGTTACCAAATGAGTGGCCGTACGCAAATCACGTTTACTCCAATACTTGGGGCGACATTCGAGGACCAGCCAGGAATAGGTTGGACTAATGTACATGAGTTTGGAGGCGGAGTCGCGGTTACTCGTAGTTTGACTCCTGATCTAAATCTGGGCGTTTTCTATGCCGCCTACTATTCATCAACTTCTGGAGCCGCTTCGAGCTCTCCCAACTGGGTCACTCAGAACATGGGAGTGACTTTTTCGGGGAGGTTCCTCCAATTCAGAGGCTGGTCCCTTGGAGGCAGTGTTTACGTAAGCAGCCAACAATCCAGTGGGTCAACCACGTTCACGCCGGCCGGGAACCTATATGTGACGAAATCATTCCGAGGGGGGGCCTCTAGGATTCTCGCCTCTTACACCCGCTCAGAGGCCAGCAACTTTATCGTGTCGAGCGGTTACTATGACCAAGGTGACATTTCGTACAACCAGCGCATCGGCCAAAAGATCCAAGCCAACGTCGGTGTTGGTGCGTTCCGGACTAGCAACACGGGAGGTTACGTGAATGGGCCGGGATATTACGAGAATGGGAAACGAGCGGGGGGCGGCATTAACTACCAGTGGTCCCCTCGTGTAAGCTTGCATGCCAATTATGACTTCTCGCACAATAGCGGAACGCAAGTGAACTACTATCGTGGAAATACGAACTTCTTGAGTTTCGGTGTGACCTGGGCCCTGGGAGCCCAATCCGGATTGTGACGTGTGCTCTTCACGTTGCATGAAGATTCCTGATGACAGGAAAGGTTTTTCCTTATGTCCGATTGAAGTGGACCTCTGGTTCCCCCCGCTACCAAGCAAAAGCGGCGACTCTCGGGGGCATCGGGTTTGGAAGTAAATCTGCTTGACAAGCAAAGGATAAATATTTGTTACGTGACGTCCACTGTCACACAGGAACCTAATAAATATGAGTAATACAGCGACAGCGGCGGTTACCCAGGCATTTGGGCAGATGAGCGTTCGGGATTATATTGCCTTGGCGAAGCGCCGGAAGTTCTGGGTCATCTTCCCCGCATTGGCCGTGGTGATTTCCACTGCCATTATGGCTTGGAGGATGCCTGATTTCTACCGTTCCTACGCGGTCATTCTGGTCGAACCGCAAAAAGTACCCTATAGCTATTTCCAATCGACTGCGGTGACAGGCTGGATGGATCGACTTAACGCGATCTACCAGGAGATTATTTCTCCTGCCCGGCTCAAGCGGCTCATCGACAGCATGGGGCTGTATCCCGAGATCAGGAAGCAGGAAGGAGAACAAGAGGCCATCAGCGTTCTGCAAAAAGCGATTATGGTGGAACAGGTTCCTCCGATGGCTTCTCAGCCAGACGCTACAAAGGTACCCGCATTTCGAATCGGGTACAAGAGCAGGAGTCCCGCCCAGGCCGCGCAGGTGACCAACCAGATTGCCGCGATGTTTATTGAAGAAAATCTCAAGATACGCGAGGAGGCGTCCTACGGGACGGCTGATTTCATCGAGAGTGAGATGCAAAAGACTACACAGGAGCTGCAGGAGAAGTCCAACGAATTGGCTGAGCTCCGCGCCCGATATGGCCAGGATCTGCCCGAAGGCGGGCAGTTTCATGTTCAAGAAGCGGAGGCCCTTCGCCGGCAATTGCAAGCCACCGAACAGCAAATAACCCAGGATCAGCAGCAGAAGGCGGATTTGCAATCTCTTGTGGAAACCTCAGCGCCGACCGTTGACCTTGATCTCGGCGCCGGGACCTCAACCAACGGATCAGAGACGGAGGAGCTACAAACGAAACTGAATGCACTCCGGAGCCGCTACGGACCAAATCACCCTGATGTGCGGAAGCTACAAACCCAATTAGATGAAGCCAAGGCAAAGGAAGCCGACACGGCTGCAAAGACAGCAGCGTCTTCCGCGAAGACGGCAACGCCAGCCGTGCGCAAGCACGTCAATCCGGTGATCGAAGCACAGTTGGAACAAGTGGATCAGGATATCGAAAAACAGACGAAGCTGGCGGCACAACTTAAGACTGAGGTCAACTTCCACCTTTCGAAGACGCAGGACGCCCCCGCCTTTGCGCAAAAGGCCGCCGGTGTTCAGCGCGATTACGACGCTCTGCAGGGCCGTTATAGATCATTGCTGGACAAAAAAATGGCGGCCGAAACCGCTACGGCGATGGAAAGTCGGGAGAAGAGCGAACGATTCGTACTCCTCGATTCTGCGCCAGTGCCAGAAAGGCCCTACTCCCCCAACCGCCCTCTCGTGGTAATCGGTGGATTATTGGTAGGCATACTTGTCGGGTTCGCAGTCGCTCTAGCAAGGGAAGCGTTGGACGATTCCGTCCGAAACGAAGGCGAAGCGGAGCGAATCCTGGGCGCATCTGTGCTCAGCGGAGTGCCGGAAATACTAACTGCTAGCCAGATGTGGCACAGCACCTTGAGGCTGTGCGCTGTTGCGGCGGTTACGATCGTCGTCTCAGTTGGACTCGGAATTACAATGGCGCATTTGAGTGCACGGTTCCTCTAACATGTACCTATCCTACTACCGCCTGAAGGAAGAACCTTTCCGGCTGACACCCGATCCGAAGTTTCTGCAGCTTCCTGAGTCCCACCGGGATGCCCTGACGAAGCTGGCGCATGGTGTCATCGGCCGCAGGGGTCTGATGCTTCTGAGCGGTCCTATTGGCACGGGGAAGACAACGATTCTCAATAGCCTGCTGACCGTGCTTGCCCGTCGTTATCCCGCCAAGCTGCTGCCTACCGCGCTGGTTGTTAATCCTCGGCTCACCAGAGACGAGCTATTGGAAGCGTTGCTCTTTGAGTTCGAGGTGCCGTGCGGAGCCACGTCCCGCCCGTCGCGGCTTGCCGCGTTGCAGGGATTGCTGTTCACCACCTTCAAGAATGGCGGGACCTGCCTGCTGATTGTGGACGAGGCTCATCTCTTGTCGAAGGATGTCCTGGAGGAGGTTCGACTCTTCATGAATACCGAGTCTTATCGGGAGAAGCTTTTGCAGGTAGTTCTTTGCGGCCAGCCGGAACTCATACCACTGTTAAACGATCCGGAAGTGAAGGCATTGCGACAACGGATTGCGGAACGAGCAGTTTTGCGAGCGCTGAGCCAGAGTGAAATGCGGATGTACATCTGCGAGCGGCTCCGAATTGCTGGATTCGAACAAGCTGTTCCGTTCACTCCATCGTCGTTGGACAAGATTTACAAGTGCACGGGCGGCGTGCCGCGTCTGATCAATATCGTTTGTGACACCTGCCTTGCCATCGGCAGTGAAAGCAAACGGGCGGAAATAGGCGATGACATCGTGGAGGAAGCAGCCGCCCGACATGAACTGAGTTTGGGCACCGAGGCTGCTGGGAATGTCGCCGACTACCTTAAGGCTAGGAAGAAAGCGGAACTGACGCCTCTGCAACTGTTTGGCGACTCTTTGTAGGCATTTGGTCGAGGGGACTTGTGAGCAAACTGTTCCATGATATGCAAGACGCTGCGAGACACTCCGCTGAGCGTCCGGCTAACAGCCCGGCGTTGGCGCAGCTGCTGGATGCGGTCGGGGCGGAAGCCGAGGCTGTTCGCCAGGCGACGTCTACGGCGCTTCAAGGCTGTCGCCGGCTCGAAATGCTTCCCCTCAAGCGTCCCTTTCTGGTAGCTGACGACGAGACACCTTCGACGCACGGCGCGTTCGAAGCTTATCGCGCGCTTCGAACCAAGCTGGTCCGGTTTCAATCCGCAGAAGGGATCCGGTCCGTGGTCCTAACCAGCGCAGAGGCAAACGAGGGCAAGACGGTTTCCGCGCTGAACCTCGGTTTGTCGTTAGCGCAACTTCCTAGTCAGCGTGTGCTGCTTGTCGATGCCGATCTTCGAACCAGCGGCCTCAGCGCCGTCACGGGCGCGGTTGAGCCGCCGGGGCTGGCGGAAGTCCTGGCTGGTCAAGCGACCTATGAAGCAGCTTTGCTATCGACTAATGTCCCAAACCTTTACTTCGTCGGAGCGGGTGAGGCGCAGATGCCGGCAGGCGATCTATTCGCCGGCTCCAAGTTCAAGGACTTCATTGGTTGGTGCAACGAGATGTTCACCATGATTATCGTGGATTGCCCCCCAATAATTGGTCTGGCCGACTTCGACGTTGTCAGCGCTGCCTGTGACGCAGTACTGGTCGTTGTGCGGGCACTGAAAACAAAGCGCGAGGTCTTAACGACCATCGGACCGCACCTCCAGGGCAAGAAATTGTTGGGGGTGCTCTTCAATGGGCAGGAACGACAGCACCACAAAACTCACTATGGTTACTATTACTCCAAGATTGGCCAAAAGCGATAGTATTGAAAGTAGTGATCATGGTACTGCGGTTGCGAATAGAGTTGCGCCGCATGGGTCAGGATGAGTGAACATGTATCCGAATCTCAAATTGCAGATATTTAAGTTGGGTATCCGGCAGAACCAAATTGCCAAGGACTTGAAGTTCTGCGAAAGCCAGCTGAGCAAGATCATCCACGGGTACCGGGAACCCTCCGCAGATGAACGGCACCTGCTTGCCATGTATTTGAGAGTGGATGAGTCGTGGCTATTCGAGCGGTACGACAACATTTCTACTCCTCAGGCGCCCTTTTTGTCGGCCATGCGCGGAGAGAAAAATGGCGGGAGTTAGGACCCAGGCAGTCGCCGCCGAACTCAAACCTCCAGCAGTCACGATCAGCGACTTCGATTTCGGGATTGCAGGCGAGTGGGACCATTTCCTCGTTTTGAATCCGCAAGCCACTCCGTTTCATTCAACGGCATGGATGCGGGCGCTTAAGAAAACCTTCAACTATGAGAATAGATCCCTCTACGCCGAGAGAGACGGCAAAATCAGCGGTGTGCTGCCTCTGTTTCTGGTTTCGAACTGGATCGTCGGGCGCTGCCTGATTTCTACTCCCTTCGCAGATTACGGAGGTATTTGTGCAGAGGATGAAGAATCTGCGGATGCCTTGGTTGCGCGCGCAGTAGAAATTGGCATAGCTGAGAAAATTGGTTTTCTTGAGTTGCGCCATAAAACCGGGAAGCCGCGTCCGAAATTCCACATCAAGGACCTCTATGTTTCCTTCGCGACGGAGCTGGCAACCGAGCCTGAAGCGCAATTCAAGCGCCTGCCCCGGGACACGCGTTACATGATACGCAAGGGAGAAAAAGCAGGGCTGGAACTCCGTTCCGGTTTCGAACAGTTACCGGAATTCTACGAACTATTCACGCTTAACTGGCGCCGATTTGGTACGCCCGTTTTTTCGCCTCAGTGGCTGGAAACTCTTGTTCATGAATTCCAAGGCGGCGTCGATCTGACAATGGTGCGCGCAAACGGGCGACCGGTGGCGGGCGTTTTTTCATTCCGATTCCGTAACACATTGTTTCCACACTATTCCGGCGCATCACCGGACGCGAATACCCTGGCGGCGAATAATTTCATTTATTGGGAGCTGATGAAAAGCGCGATCAATCAAGGGCTTCGCCGGTTTGACTTCGGCCGGAGCAAAAAGAACACCGGCGCTTACCAATTCAAGTCTGCTTGGAATATGCAGGTGGATCCGCTTGAGTACCAGGTATGCATGATAAGGCGAAGAAGCCCGCCGAATTTTTCTCCCGCGAATCCCAGGTTTGCGCTGGCTGCCGACCTATGGAGCCGTATGCCGTTGAAAGCAACCACTTGGTTAGGGCCCCACGTGGTTCGCTGGTTTCCTTAATGGTCGCAGGTCTTACTCTCTCACACCATGCAGATTCTTTTCCTGACGCACCGGATTCCGTATCCCCCTGACAAGGGTGAGAGGATTCGTGCGTACCACGAGCTGCGGTATTTGGCCGCTCGGCATGAGGTTGACCTTTTTTGTCTTGCGGACTCCCAGGAATGCGCTGAAAACCAGCAGTTTCTTCGGGGCATGTGTCGGAGTGTTCATGTGGAAGTTCTCAGAAAGCTGCCTAGGCTCTGGCACGCAGCCCGCAACTTCTTAAGTGGACGGCCGATGTCGTTCGGCTTTTTCTATTCGCGCAAGTTTGACGAACAATTACGACGGGCGCTGCGCCAATGCAACTACGACGTGATCTTTGTGTATTGCTCTTCGATGGGGCAATCTATTCCGCAGCCTCCGCCCGCGCCCGTGGTGGTTGATTTCGTGGACGCAGATTCCCAAAAGTTCAGGCAATATGCCGCTCGGTCCAGCGCTCTGCGCCGTTGGCTGTATATGTGTGAGGCCCGCCGCGTAGCCATTGCTGAACAGTCGCTCGGACACATGGCGGCACGGTCGTTTGCGGTGACCGAGCACGACGCAAGAGAACTCGGCGGGAGCAATGCAGAAGGATTCAAGGTTGAAGTAGTTTCGAACGGAGTGCAGGTCCCCGAATCCTCCGAAATGCAACATCAAGGTGCAGTCTGTGAATTGCGACCGTTCGCGCTCTTCGTCGGGACCATGAGCTATCTGCCAAATTCCGACGCGGCTGTCTACTTCGCGCGGGACATTCTTCCTCTCGTTCGTAAATTCCACCCCGAACTGAGATTCGTGATCGTTGGCCGGGACCCTGATCGGCGTGTGCGAGAGTTGGCTGCGATTCCCGGTGTCTTCGTTACGGGCGCGGTACCGGACGCTTTTCAGTACTTTCGGAATGCAGACGTCTCCGTCGCTCCGTTCAGAATTTCTCAGGGCTTCCACAATAAAATCGCGGAATCGTTGGCGGTTGGCACGCCAGTGATCACTACCAGCCGAGCTATGGCGGGAATTGGTCTGTCGGAACGCGAAGGACTTTTCGTTGCAGATACGGCCGAGGAATTTGCTCACAAGGTGAGTTCAGTGTTGAACGATCCATGCTTGCGGCGTGAACTGCGCGAGGGGGTACCCACGGTTCGTCAGCGGCTGAGTTGGGATACCCGTTTGCACAGACTCGAACAGTTGATCGTCCAGGTTGTGGCTAAATCCGTCAACCCATCTTCTGAACTCGTCACGGAGCACTAGGGCGATGACGAGATCACTCAGCCCAATCCGAGAAGGGGCCGATTCAGCATCCGCCACGCGTGTCTCATCACCAGCCTCAAACGCGATCAGTGGCGAACCAGGTGTTTTGATGCGGCCCTTGCGAGTCATGCACGTATTTGATCGCTTGGATGTCGGCGGCACAGAAAAAGCGGTGATGAGGCTGGTAAAGGGTTTGGAACCAGGATTGTTCGAGCACTATATTTGCACCCTGCGTGGCACTGCTGCCTCAACTGGCGAATGGGCATCGGGTGTCACCGTTCTGCATGCTGGACGAGAGGGAGCGGCATTTCAGTTTAACGTTCCACGCCTCGTGCGGGTCATGAGAGCGGTTCGTCCCTCGATCGTGCATTCCCGCAACTGGGGCGGTATTGAGGCGGTCATTGCCGCGCGAATTGCACGTATTCCGGTCGCTATTCACAGCGAACATGGATATGAACTGGCGATGTTGTGCGGTCTGCCAGTCCACCGTCGCGTATTGCGGCATTTTGTGTACCGGTTCGCCAGCGCAGTGGCTGCGGTGACTGAAGAATTGCGCGATTACCATGCAGTGCAGGCCTGGTGGAATCCCGAAGCTATCACCGTTCTGTACAACGGAGTAGACTTGCAAGAGTTCAGCCCGCGACCTCAGGTGCGTGATTCCGTTCGTGAGAGGCTCGGCATTCCCAAAGATGCTTTGGTAGTCGGTTCAGTGGGACGAATAGTGCCTCTCAAGGACTTCATGACTTTATTGAAGGCGGCCGAAGTACTGGTACGTGAAATGCCGAATCTTCATGTCATATTAGTGGGTTCGGGCCCTGAATTGCCTCGTCTTCAGGACTATGCCAACAACTCGCCGCAGTTGGCAGGACGCGTTGTCTTTCCGGGAACGGTCAACTACGTCGCCGATCTCCTTAACGCTATGGACATTTTCGTCCTGCCCACGCTCCTGGAGGGCATGTCCAACACGCTGCTGGAAGCGCTGGCGGTTGGCCTCGCCATAGTGGCGACTCGGGTGGGGGGCAATCCAGAAGTGGTCGCAGAAGGGGAGTGCGGATATCTGTTCGCGCCCCAAGACGTGCCAGAATTAGTCAGCCAACTGAGAACATTGTTGCGGGACTCGCAACTGCGAGCCGACTTTGGCAGAGCGGCCCGAGATCGAGCACTGCGACACTTCAGCCTTGAACTTATGCTGCGGCGTTATCGTGATCTGTATATCGATCTTGCTATACGCCGAGGGGTGGTTCTCGATTCAACGACGTATGTGCGGAATTAGCGGAATTTTCGAATTCGATCAGGCCCGCACTATCGAGCGGGAAGCGGTGCATCGGATGAACGAGTCGCTGCGTCACCGCGGTCCTGATGACGAGGGCATTTTCGTTCAGCTCGGGATTGGTTTGGGACATCGGCGGCTAAGTATCATCGACGTTGCCGGCGGTCATCAGCCGATCAGCAACGAAGACGGCACGATCTGGGTTTTGCTGAATGGCGAGATCTATAACTATACAGATCTTTATCAGGAGCTGCTTACTCGGGGGCACCGGTTTACTACGCGGTCGGATACCGAGGCTATTGTCCACTTGTACGAGGAATATGGAGAGCGGTGCTTCGCGCGATTGCGGGGCATGTTTGCCATCGCCATTTGGGACAGCAACACGCGTCGCTTGCTACTGGCACGCGATCGCGTAGGGAAGAAACCCCTTTACTACTTTGCGGATCGGGATCGCTGCATTTTTGGCTCTGAACTAAAAGCGATTCTAGCTGCCGATAACCTGCCGCGCGCAATCGATCCACTGGCGGTCTGCGATTACTTTTCGTTGTCCTACATCCCCGCTCCAAAGACGGTATACAAGAGTGTTCGCAAGGTCCTGCCCGCCCACTATCTTGTGGTGAGCCCTGCGGGTCTGCGGGAAGTCCCATACTGGCGGCTCTCCTTTTCCAATGTCCAAAACCATAGCGAAGCGGATTGGTGTGAACTCCTTCGCCAGCAGCTTTGCGAAGCCACTCGTATTCGATTGATGAGCGAGGTGCCGCTAGGTGCATTCTTAAGTGGAGGCGTGGATTCCTCTTCCATCGTAGGGATGATGAGCCGACTGATGGACCGTCCAGTGACGACCTGCTCGATCGGTTTTAGTGCGCAGGAGTATGACGAATCGGAATTCGCGCGTGAAGTAGCCATGCGATTTAAGTCCGATCACCACGAGGATGTAGTCGAGGTCGAAGCTCTGGATGTGCTCGATAAACTGGCGTGGCACTATGATGAGCCGTTCGCTGACTCAAGCGCTGTACCGACCTACTAGTTTCCAAGATCGCTCGCCGGTTGGTCACGGTGGCCTTGGGGGGCGACGGCGGAGACGAAAACTTTGCCGGCTATCGTCGTTATGTCTTTGATCGGATGGAAAACCGCATGCGCAGTGTCGTGCCCGCATCGGTAAGGAGTACCGTTTTCGGGCAGCTGGGTCGGTGGTACCCAGGTTTGGCCTGGGCGCCGCGTCCTCTTCGGGCGAAGGCAACGCTTCAGTCCCTGTCGCGATCGCCACTAGAGGGCTATTTCAATTCCATTTCGGTTTTCAGACCCGACGAAAAGGCCCTCTTATTCACTCGCGACTTCCAACAGCATCTGGCCGATTACGACTCTCTCGATGTGCTGAAGAAATATTACGATGAGGCAGACACGATGGACCCGTTGTCCCGCATCCAGTATGTGGATATCAAGACCTATCTGCCGGATGACATTCTAACCAAGGTAGACCGTGCGAGTATGGCAGTTTCCCTCGAGGTCCGCGCTCCAATACTCGACCACAAGTTTATGGAGCTCGCTGCTTCGATTCCATCTGACCTGAAGCTGCGTGGCAAAACTGGAAAATACATTTTCAAGAAGGCGATGGAGCCACTGCTGCCGCAGGACATCCTATACCGTCCAAAGCAGGGGTTTGCCATTCCGCTTGATCGCTGGTTCCGCCGTGAGTTGAAGGACTTGGCCTACGACTTGGTCATAGCAAGTAATAAGGATGGCATTCTCGATCGCAATTACTTGTCCAAGATCTGGAAGCAGCATCAGTCGGGTAGGTTCGACCGGTCGGCCTACTTGTGGACTGTACTGATGTTTCGCAAGTGGCAACAAGTGTTTCAAGCCTAGCGTATATCCATGAACGGAATTTACGGCATCTGCGAACCCGGAGTTCAACTCCAGCCTGATGAACTGGAGCCGATGTTCTTGGCCACGCGACTTAAGAAGGAACAAAAGGAGCTTCCGATCGGTGGCAATGGAGCGCTAATGGGCATAGCCCATCGTTTAGAAGGCTCGTCGCTTGGTGTGGGGCACGATTTGTTTGTTGCGGTGGATGCTGATTTGCTCAACTCCAGCGGGCTGCTTGCTGAAAATGAGAGCGCAAATGGCGACGGCATGAGCTCGATTGGAGAGCTGGTTGGGGTCTTGTACGCGCGGTACGGTCTGAGCTTCGTCGAGAGGCTGGAGGGTGCGTTCTCGGTGGCACTTTGGGACCCCAAACAGCAACGACTCGTTCTGGCGGTCGACCGGTTTGGTTTCAAGACCCTGTATTGGTCCCGCGAGCATGGGCGAATCTTGTTTTCCTCGCGGCTGGGCGCGGTCGCACGCATGAAGCAGCGGACGGAGGTTGATCCCGCCGCATTAATGCAGTTCTTGATTCATACCGTCGTTCCGGCCCCCCTCACGATTTACAAGGGGGTCGAACGGCTGGAACCGGGCACCCTCTTGGTGTACGAACGGGGTCAGGTTCGGAAGACGAGATATTGGGACTTGAGTTATCAGGAGTCGCCCGAGTCCGATGTCAGCGAATATTCACGCGAGCTTAGGGAATGTATGCGCCAGGCGGTCCACTCGCACCTGGCCGGTTGTGAACCCGAACGAACCGGAGCATACCTAAGTGGAGGAACTGACAGCAGCAGCGTGGTTGCATTCGGAAGCGAATTGCACTCGCCCTTCAATACGTTTTCTATCTACTTCGAAAATCCGCGCTACGATGAAATAGGATTTGCGCGCACAGCAGCGGGTCACTTCCACACTCGTCATCACGAGAAATGTTTGCAGGCAAGCGATGCTGCGGAAGCGATACCCGGAATCATCGAATATTACGAGGAGCCTTTTGCGAACTCCTCGGCGATCGGGGCGTATCATTGTGCGCGACTCGCTCGTGAGAGCGGCGTTGATGTTTTGCTGGCCGGAGACGGTGGCGATGAGCTGTTTGCGGGAAATGAGCGATATGCTGCGGACAAGAAGTTTACGCTGTACCACTCGATCCCTGCAATTCTTCGCAATGCAGTGATCAAGCCCGCTGCGGGACTTCTGCCTCAACTTGGTCCACTTTCATTTCCGGCCCGTTACATTCGTCGCGCGGAAATTCCTAATCCGCGACGGATGTTATCGTATAACTTCTTCCTCACCCAGACTAGTCAAGAGGTGTTCGAGCCCGATTTTCTGGACCAGGCGAGACCGGAGACGGTGTTCGATATCGCCCAGGCCCACTTTGACTCGGCGCCGCATGCCACATCGGAGTTGAACCGCCTTCTGTACGTGGACGTGAAGATGACACTGGCTGACAACGACATCAGGAAAGTTACGGGAACCGCCGAACTGGCAGGTGTCCGAGTTCGGTATCCGTTATTGGACCGCCGTTTAGCGGAGCTCTCCGGCCGCATTCCATCGAATCTCAAGCTGCGAGGATTTGAGAAGCGCTACATCTTTAAGCAGGCGATGAAGGACATCCTGCCGAATCGCATACTTTACAAGAAGAAGCATGGATTTGGCGTTCCGGTGGGGTACTGGATGATTCACGATCCCTACATGATGTCTCTTGCCGCTGTGCTGGACGAGCCACAGACTCGCCAGCGGGGCTATTTTCGGCCGGAATTTCTGTCCCGCATCAAAGAGCTCAACCACACCTATCCTGCATACTTCGGCGAGGCGCTGTGGATATTGCTTGTGCTGGAACTCTGGCACCGCCGACATCGGGGTCGCGCTGGGGAATCCGCAGCCTGTGGAGTTGGAGTTGTAAGTGCAAACTGAACATCAAGAACAACCCGTCGCTGGAGACTGGCGCCACTTGGTTGCGGCCGGTTTGTACCAGACGGGCCTGTTACGAGCTTTTCAATCGGTCTCGCGGCACTGCGAATTAGCTTCCCATAACGGCGGCGGCGAGCGGCTTCGAAGGGTGCGGAAACCGAAATATGTCGTGCTGGGATATCACAGCGTGGGAACGGATGGCTTCCCGCTGTATTGCAGGTTACCCAAGCGGGTGTTTGCTCAGCAAATGAGGTACCTCAAACGCAATTATCGAGTTCTTTCCCTCCGGCAGATGGTGGAGGAGCTTCAGAACCCGAACGCACGGGGCCAAAGTGTGGTGGTGACCTTCGATGACGGTTACCTGGGAACTTACATCAACGCCTTTCCAGTCCTGAGGGAATATGCCATTCCGGTGACGGTGTACCTAACTGCCGGCTCGGTCGAGAGCGGCGAGCTAGCCTGGTACGACCGGATTTTCTTGCGTTTTCAACGGGCTACATCAGAAGTGGCCGTCACCTTGGACGCCCCAAGGCTCTTCCGATTAACTGATTTCGCGAGTCGGGTGGATGCCGCTACAGCGGTCATCTTGTATTTGCGGACTCTCCCCGACGGGGAACGTCAGCGTTGGTGTGAGTCCCTCGAGAAAACGATGCCGTTGCCGTCTGTAGAACTGCGCGGATCGATGATGAATTGGGGCCAGGTTCGAGAGATGCGCCATGCTGGGATTTCGTTCGGGTGTCATACAATGACTCATCCGGTCCTGAGCCGCCTCACACCGAATGCCCTTCACAGGGAAGTGGCCGAAGCAAAATGGCTGATAGAAAACCGCTTAGGTGTTCAGGTTGATGATTTCGCATTTCCTTTTGGCAGGCCTAAGGACTGTGGGGCGATTGGGGCTGATGTGCTATCGCCTCTCGGAGTGCATACTGCAATGACCACGATTCTGGGCGTCAATGAGCCAGGAGCCGACAGATACCGCTTGCGCCGGATGGTTCAAGGGGAAGAGCTTTCCATCGCGATGTTTGCATTGCGTTTGCAGCGGCTATTTTTTCGCCCTGCGGGTGAGGAGTTGACTACCGTTGGAAGTTATGCGGGCGTATAGCGGGACTGCAGGTATTTATCCATGGCGATCCGAGACATTGTAGTAATTTCGATCATTCTGTTGGCAGCGCCGATAACGCTGTTCAGCCCTTATTTCGGTGTGTTGATGTGGAGTTGGATTGCGTACTTCAACCCACACCGGTACACGTGGGGCGCCGCTCTATACTTCCTCGAGCCCGCACTGATAATTGCCATACCCACCCTGATTGGCACGCCATTCGCGGAGAGAAATAGTCGGATTTTTACCCGCGAGACTGTTGTTCTTGCCGGGCTATGGTTCTGGATGGCGTTCACCACCCTCTACATTTCTTTTGTTCCTGACTTTGCTGGGCACGTGAACACTGCCGATCTCCACTTGAAACAAGTCAGTAAGATTTTGCTAATGACGTTTGTCACCATCCTGCTGGTCACTTCGAAGAGAAAGCTGCGCGGCCTGGTACTCGTCATTCTGGCGAGCTTCGGGTTCCGCGCATTGTTGGCAGCTATCTTTTTTTTCAGGACTGGCGGCCAATACCAGATTTTTGGTCCGCCCGGAACGTTCCTGGAAGATAACAACGATTTCGGGTTGGCATTGAACATGACGATTCCCATGTTCTTCTTTATGGCTCGTGTGGAGCCCAAGATATGGATGCGTACCGGGCTACGTGTGCTAATGGTATGTGCCATCATCTGTGTAATCGGAACATACTCGCGAGGGGGAATGGTCGGCCTTGCTGTCGTAACACTCGCGATTGTGGCGAAATCGAGGCAAAAGGTCATTGGCTCAGTTCTAGTCGCTATCGCCGTGCTATGCACTGTGATGTTCAGCACTACGGCATGGAAGACCCGTATGACTGAGTTCATGCAAGGCAATTTAGATGCCTCAGCTATAGCCCGGATCGTGGCGTGGGAGGGCGCGATGAACCTGGTCAAGGCTTATCCAATAACTGGAGGAGGATTCGACGTGTTTACCGACGAGGCGGTGTTTCCCCAATATGCTCCTGCCGGCGCGAGGGGCGCCTTATACGGCCAGGGTGGGAGATTGCATAGCTCCCACAGCATCTACTTCGGGATGTTGGGGGAGCATGGATTTGTTGGACTTGGATTGTTTCTCACGCTCTTGGGGTCAAGTTATGCCAGCTTGCAAGGGCTTCGTAGACAGGCGAAAACCCGCAGTAATTTAGAATGGGCTGTGCCGTATACCCACATGTTCCAGGTTGCCCTGCTGGCCTATATGGCAAGCGGTGCGACCCTCGGAAGAATGTATTTTGATTTCTTTTATCAAGTGATTGCATGCGTCATAATTTTAGGAATACTGGCCAAGCGGGATCTTGAGCTGGCGATGCCAGAACTCCAACCTGAGGAAAGGCTGGAGGCCGTCGCGGCGTAGTACGAATCGTATCAAAAGGTGCTGAGGCCCGGAATGTCAATGTCGTCTCATGGAGCGTATATGTCGGTCGTCCCCAGGAACGAGAAGAGGTTGCGAAACTTCGCCCTCCCTGTAGTAATCTCACTACTGATATTGCAGGGCGTCCAAGCATCGGCCCAGGAGTGGAGTTGGACGTCTGAGAAGGTGGCCAGAGGGCTGACCAGTTCGATCGCTCTGGACACCGATCAAAACGTCCATCTCACCTATCTGACTAGAGATGCCCAGGTTTACTATGCCTTTCGGCCTCCGGGCTCGTTGAAGTGGTTTTCCATCAAAGTGGTGGATTCGACCCACGCAATCAACAACATATTTCCTCGAGTGGCGGTCGATAAGCAGGACAGACCGCATTTGTGTGTTGCAACCGGGAGGCTGCTGTACGTCACTCTGAATAAAAGGTGGGTAACTGAAGAGATCGACAGTGGTTCTGGAACGCTTTCTTATCACTGTTCGATTGCTCTAGGTCCTGGTGGTACGCCGCACCTGAGTTGGTATCACGAGTTTCTGCCGGGAGGTAAGCAGTATACCCACTTTAGGCATGCCGATCTGGAAGACGGCACGTGGGTGGTGCGGTCGGTTGACGGCGGCGTCTCAGGTAAGTGGAACTCTATGGTAATCGATTCGAAAGGGTTCCCACATGCGAGTTATAGCCAATGGGATCATGGAGGCGACTTAAAATACGCGGAATGGGACGGCAGTAACTGGAGTATAACGACTGTCGATTCGTCGAGCAACTCAAGTACCTACCGGGGGTTTGACAACAGCTTGGTCTTGTCTCCAGACGGTTCGGCGCACATTAGCTATTTTGACGGGAGAACATTGAAATATGCGCATCAAGACCACGGAAAGTGGGTCGTAGAGAAAGTTGATGTAGTCGCATCCGCCTACGATTTCTATGGCGGTAGTACAACTCTGCTTCTGGACAGCCATGGTAATCCGCATATCATCTACGGTGATTTCGGTGCGGTGAAGCATGCTTTTTGGGACGGCAAGAAATGGCAGATAGAGATGGTTGTTTCGGGCGCGGTGCAACAGTACAACAATGTTGATGCGGCGATCGGACCTAAGGACACTTTGTATGTGAGCTATCCTGATCCCGACGACGGGTTCGTCAAGGTTGCGACAGGCAAACTTGCATCGAGTACGCAAGTAACGAAGAAGTAAGCGCAAAATTGAAGCATTCTGGCATCGAGGTGAGGCGATTTGGTCACATCAGCATGCTCGGGGACATCGGACGGATGTGTGCTCCACGTCCTGGACCATTCGTGGCCGGTCTTGAGCGGGTATAGCATACGAAGCCGGAACTTGATTACTTCCCAGCACCGGCTTGGTCAGCCGATCCTGGTGGTCACCAGTCCTCTGCATCAACTTGATGATCCGACTGCGTCAGACGTTGTGGTTGACGGAGTTTTGTACGCGCGTACACCGATCGCTGGCACGCTCGCCAGCCCTGCGCTCAGACTGCATTGGCCGTTCCTGCGTGAGTGGGAGATCATCCGGCGCCTACGCAGGCGCATTCTGGAATTGATCGACAGCCAGCCGGTATCCATCGTTTATGCTCACTCTCCGGCTTTATGTGGACTTGCTGGCTTACAGGCGGCGCGCCGGAGAGGTCTGCCGTTTGTCTATGAGGTTCGAGCATTCTGGGAGGATGCAGCCGTTGACCAGAATCGTACCAGCTCTACTTCGCCGCGATATAGGTTGACACGGGGATTGGAGAATTATGTTGCCCGCAAAGCAGATGCTGTCGCCGCCATTGCGGAACCAATGCTCGCCGACCTTCGCCAGCGCGGACTGCCGGCAGAGAAGCTGTTCCATGTGCCGAACGGAGTCGATGCCGATCGAATGTCTCCGCTAGCGCGCGACGAACAGTTGGCTAACCGGCTGGGTCTGGATGATACTCCGGTGTTCGGCTTTTTCGGCTCCCTTTACCGCTATGAAGGGGTTGCCTGGTTGATTCGTGCCGCTGCTGAACTATACTCCCGTGGCAACCGCTTCAAGGTGTTGATCATCGGAAGCGGTGAAGACAAAGCGGCGATCGACAATGCGATCCGCGAATGCGGTGCTGCGGGATATGTTCGTATCATCGATCGCGTCCCACACGACGAGATAAATCGGTATTACTCGGTTGTGGACGTCATGGTATTTCCCCGGCTCAGCGTGCGATTGACCGAGCTGGTTACGCCGCTTAAGCCGCTGGAGGCCATGTCGCTCAAGAAAGCTGTCCTGGCAAGCAGTGTTGGCGGCCACCGGGAGCTGGTGGAGCATGAGGTCACCGGTTTACTTTTCCAGCCCGAGGACGTCTCGGATTTCTGTATCCAAGCAGAGCGGCTCATCTCGTCCCCGGTTCTCCGCCAGCGACTTGGTGAACGCGGTCGTGAGATAATTTTGAGTGACAAGGACTGGAAGGTGCTGGCTCGGCGCTATCAGGGCATTTACGAGTTCGTTTCGAAGCAACGCGGAAGCGCGGCAAAATTCATTTCGCAATCGGCGATTGGTCCGTGCAGCAGCTAGTCGGAGGCTAGTGATTCCTGTAACTGCCAACTCCGGTCTTCTGAACAGACTGTACGACTGGCTCGCCGCGTCTGATCCGCTGCAACCATCCGATGTCATATTCGTACTTGCGGGGCGAGAATGCCGTAAACACTTCGCTTTAGAGCTATTGCGGGAGGGCCGGGCTCCTACACTACTGCTTAGCGTCGGCCGGTTTGAGATACGCCGCTTCTCCAATCTGGAATTGCCGACAAAATTCGATTTGCTGGCTATCGCCTCCACCACCGAGCCCCGGCGCCGGCACTACTTTGTGGAGATAGACTCTGGATCTGCACAGGCGCGCCGTATCACCCTAAGTCGATTCGGAACACTTAGCGAAATTCTGGCATTCTCAGATTGGCTGCGGGAACATTCTCCTGTTCGATCGGCGACGATTGTAAGCAGCGGTTTTCATCTGAAGCGAATACGTCTGTGTTGCCGGAGGCTCGTATCTGAGGGTACGAAACTGAGCTTTGTCGCCGTTCCTGACGAGAGCCGATATTTACGCGGGCATTGGTGGCGAGATCCAAACACGCGGAGGCTGGTGCTTTCCGAGCTGCTAAAGATTGCAATCTATCGGCTGCTCGGCCAAAGACTGATGACGAGAGCAGGCTCCATTCCAGCTTTCACCGAGGTATAGGGGTTGGGCTGTGGTAGTTACCGGATACTCTTGCGGCCACACTCGATAATGCCGCCGTTTTCGAGGTAGTGGAGGAAAGTTGCATCCTACGTTTCGGGGTGCTTCAATAGCACGTCAGGCCCACCCGACAATAGACCTTTTGTAACCTAGGTGCGACTGCAAGGCTATGGCGATCAAAGTGCAGCTTGAATTAGGACCGGGGTCGAGCGTCCGTGGCCCCAAGGGAGCATAATTGTCTATCTCGAGCTCCTCCACTCACGCCTGCACGGCCGACCCCAGTCTAGGGGAAAGAGGGCGCCTGGCTGCGGGCTCGTGGATTCGGCCCCTGATTGGACTGGCAATGGCGGGACTCGTCAGCGTTTTTCTGCTCCGCTCTACCGTCGGTTCCATGGTTAGCATCTGGTACGGCAGCAGCACCTATTCATATGGGTTTGTGGTGGTTCCCATCTCTGCATTTCTGGTCTGGCGGCGTAGAACGCGACTTAAGGACATGCGTCCGACCACCTCGTTCATCGGTCTAGCCTTGTTGTTGCTTTTCGCTGTGATTTGGGTGAGTGGCAATGTTGCCGACGTGCAGGTGGTTCAACAGTTCGCATTCATTGGCTTGGTTGACGCTCTCGTCTGGACATTCTTGGGAACCCGTGCCGTCCGGGTCCTGGCATTTGCGCTCCTGTTTCTCTTTTTTGCCATTCCTGCGGGGGAAAGCCTGGTCGTGCCGCTTCAGCAATTCACGGCGGCGTTCACTGTGAACGCACTTCGGTTCTCCGGAATCCCGGCGGTGCAGGACGGTTTTGTTTTATCAACGCCGTCAGGCGACTGGAAAATTGCTGAGGCTTGCAGCGGGATTCGATATTTGACGTCGTCGATTGTTGTTGGGGTCCTGTTCGGGGGGGTAGCATTTCGCAGCTGGAAGCGGCGCATCGCTTTTGTCTTGATTTCGGCGTTAGTTCCCATCCTTGCGAATGCGGTAAGAGCATATCTAATCGTGGTTGTGGCATACCTCAGCAACAATCGGATAGCCGTAGGAATAGATCACGTAATCTACGGCTGGGTCTTCTTTTCGCTCGTGACGGCGGTGTTGATCGGCGTGGCGTTAGGATGGCGCGAGCCGGATATCCCACCTGCACAGTCTGTTCAGAGCTCAGTCGACCCACCATTGGCGCCCATACGGGTCACTCGCCTGTTATGGTGTTTGGCCGCTGTAATCTTGATCGTGGTATCAGCGAGTGCGACAGCCGACTTCCTGTGGTCTCGCACCCCGCCCAATCAGCCTATCGCAAGACTCTGGTCCGCACCTGCGGGTTGGTTCGCGACAGCGGGGAATAGCGAACACGACTGGGTGCCGAACCTCAAGACCGTCGAATCGGAGACATCGGAGACGTTCACAAATGGTTCGCGCGAAGTATCCCGGTACATCGCCTCCTATCCGATGACGAGACGTGGCGTTGAACTCGTCAATTCTTCGAATGCGGTGGGAGCATCCAGCGAATGGGTGTTAATAAATAGCAACTACCGCGAAGCGACCATTGCCAGCAAGCCAGTTCGGGTTGCTGAGTCCTTGCTCGCCCGGGGCGGACAGCGTCGCATCGTGTGGATGTGGTATTTGACGGATGATCAGCTTACTAGCAGTCCCTACCGGATCAAGGCGATTCAAGCAAAATCCCGGTTGTTGGGACGTCCCCAGAACGTGTATCTGTTCGCGATCTCCGCGAGGTTTGAGATCGACCACTCACAAGCGATTGATGAGCTGAACGACTTCGTGCGGAGGATGTCTTTCCCGGGGCTGGCGAGCGAGATACCATGACTTGCTACGGTGATTGGTACAGGACTTGGAGCTTTGCGGATCGTCGATTGAGCTTGCGGTTTGGGGAAGTCTGTTCCCTTTTTGTGGGAACGAGTTTGCGTAGTGGGTCAACGGCAGAGTCCGGTGGATAAATTAGATCCATTTATTTCAAGTACATACGATCCTATGGTTGGAAGTCGGATTGCGCTCTTTTAGCCGGGGGTGTAGGGTTCGCCATAGTGTAGTACTTATGTGCTACACGGCAGATATTCAAAGGCCTTGCTCTGCAGTTTAGCCCGGAACCGACGACTCTCGCGACAATGACCAGGAGATGACAGAGTCGAACGAGCGGGCAGGTGGTTTGGGACGTCTAGTATTACCTGATTTGGATCAGAAAGTATCGGTTCGAGATGCTGCGTGGGGAAATGGCGGAGCGTGCCCGCTGACATGAAAAGCAGAAGTCGGACCGAGATGATCAGGGATGATCACCGCCGCCCACCGAGCCTTAAGGGGTGGCTTGCGGCCGGAGCCCTTGAGGTGGCTTCAGCCGAACTCGCGACCTTCAGTCGCACAATAACCCACCGGCTTTTAGTCGAGTGGCAGCATTTTGAGCTGCTTATGGGTTTTGACAGCGTCGACCAAGAATTGGGCTCTTCGCCATCTTCCCGGCGGAGGGGTGGCACACTTTGGGGGAGGGTGCATCTCGGAGGTCGCAGTGGGATCCTCCGCATGGCTCTTGCTGCCAGTCTGTTCCTGTGCCTCACGGTTTTTCTACAATGGCTGAGCGGCGCCTACTCGTCTGGCTTTTCGGGGCCCGACGAACCTGCCCATTACGTGACTGGCCTAATGGTGCACGATTACCTCCACAGTTGGCCGCCTGCTGCTCCAATGCAATTTGCCGAAGGATTTTACGCCCACTACCCCGAGGTTGCGTTGGGGCACTGGCCGCCCCTTTTCTATTTTGTAGAAGGCGTTTGGATGTCTCTGACGTCCGTGTCGCGCTCTTCGGTCATGGTTCTGATGAGTTTGTTCACGGCGCTTTTGGCCCTCACCACCTACAGATTTATCCGCACTGAGTTTGGAAACGCGGTTGGATTAGCGTCAGGAGCATTGGTGATTTGCTTGCCGCTTGTTCAGCGATATAGCGCGCAGGTTATGGTCGAGGTTCCTGTTGCTTTGTTCTGCCTGTGGGCGACGCTTGCATTTGGGCGATATCTTGAGACGGGAGAATGGCGTTTCTCGGCCTGGTTTGGTGTCTTCGCGTCGTTCGCGATCCTGACTAAGGGCACCGGCTTCGCGGTACTGTTGGTCGTGCTTGCACTTGTACCGCTCCGGCGCCTAAAGTGGCTCGCGCGTCCATCGTTTTGGATCGCCCCCGGGACTGTGGTCGGTCTCTGCGGTCTCTGGTACCAGTTCACCATCGGCATGGTACGAAACGGCTGGGAAGAAAAACCTGGGTTGGGTTTCATGCTCGAGGCAATGCCGTGGAATGCTTGGCAACTCGCCCACATAGTGGGCATTGCTCTAATGCCGGTGGTGGTCGTCGGGCTGGTGGTTAGAATGCTCCGGCCGCAGCCTGCGGAAGAGAGATGGACCACGCTTGGGGTGCTCATCTTTGGTGTTTGGCTTTTCCAGTCCGTTGTGCCGGCTAGTCTTGCTGAACGCCATCTCTTAACGGCGGCAGCTCCCCTCGTCATGTTTCTCGTTGCCGGGGCGGGGTGGCTCGCATCTCTTGTGCCCATAGGCTCGGTCAGTCTCAAAACTAAGGCAGTTTTCATTGGGGTAGCGATTTCTGTCGTATTTGCCGGGACTACGTTCTATGTCCCGAAGTTTACGCCGGGGCCGTTCCATCGGGTAGTCGAGGATATACTCGCGCGTTCTGAATTACGCGACGCAGTTGTCCTTGTTTCGTCTCAAGATTATGGCGAGGGCAGATTTATCGCCGAAATGGCAATGCGCGAGCGGCGTCCCGGCCACATCCTTCTAAGGGGCAGCAAGATGCTGGCTGAAGGTGACTGGTTCGGACTGCAAAACACGTTGTTGTATCCTTCAACTGATCTAGCGACGCGGTTTCTTGACAGCATACCTGTCGCAGTCGTTGTTTTGCACGAAGACGGGGCTGCTAAAGTCCATCCAGACTACACCCAGCTCGTCGAACTGATCCGGGAGAACGCGGCGGATTGGCAATGCATCGGAACGTATTCTGCGCAAACTGCCGCCAGTGGGACTTCGGAGAATGTGCGAGTTTACCAGTATCGAAACATTGCAGGGCGTCGAGCAGGGAAGATCCGAATAGATATGAGCCGCATGCTTGGCCGCTCGATCGAGAGGTGAAGACCGTTCTAGGCAACATCGAACCGCAGCCTCGGCAAGAGTTAATCATAGTTTATGACGGGCAGCCGGGTTAAATTATGCGATAGCTGCTGGTACAAGAAGATGTGTTCTGCTTTTGGGTTGGGGCCGACAAACTGCGGCGGTGTCGTCGAGGGAGTTTGCTGAAATCAGAATATTGGTATCGTACGAGGTTTCTCGGAAACTAAACATGCACCACCCGTCTGCTGGCCTGTCATCCAATTCGAAGTGGCGGGACCTTGCCTGTCTGGGGCTCCTCGCTGTCGCGGTGTTTCTGCTGTTTGAGACTTCCCCAAGGCAAGGGGATTTCTGGTGGAGCGATGCGCCCCGCCACGCCATGGACGGCATTTTCTACTACGACATGGTGCGTGCTTTACCCATAACTCACCTGAAGCAATGGGCCATCAACTATTACCTTCAGTATCCTGCGGTCACTGCCTTAACCTATCCGCCGCTATTTGCTTTGGTAGAAGCTGCATTCTTCGCCCTGTTCGGGGTGTCCCACGTGACCGCGCAGTTGACCGTCAGCGCTTTCTTGCTGGCCACAGCGTATGGAGCGTACTTCCTGGCTCGGTGCTGGGTCGGCTGCATCGCCGCTTTTTCGAGCGCGCTGGTGTTTGTGGGCACGCCAATCATGGTGCTCTGGGGCCGGCAAGTGATGCTGGAAATTCCAACCTTCGCATTCCTTTTGTGGAGTGCTTACTTCTTCGTCCGGTACCTAGATTCCGCAAGGCCACGCGATTTGTACTTGGTGATTGTTTTCGTTGTTGGAGCAGCGTGTACCAAGCAGCCGGCAATCTTCATTGCGCTGGTTTATCTCCTGACGCTTTATCACGTTTATCGGAATGGCATGTTTCGCCGCAAGGAAGTGTGGTGGTCGGCTGCACTCTTGGTTTTAGGAATCTTACCGTTGGTGGTATTTACCTGGCTGTGGGGCAGGGCCAATGTACAACAGGCCGCGGGGGGAGGCTGGGTAAAACACTCACGTCTAAGTCTGACCACTTGGTCATATGTGGCTCGCTACGAATGGCCACACCAGCTTGGTTGGATCCTGCTGGCCCTCGCAGTGGTGTACTGCGCAGGAGCCGCATTTCACAAACAATGGCGGTTACCTAGGCCCGCACTATTCTTCTTTGCCACCTGGGTACTCGTAGGTTACGTGTTCTTCACGATGATTTCGGTAACCTCATCACGCTATACCATATTCTTGATCTTCCCGCTTGTATTCTTCGCGGTACTTGCGATTGTTCGCGGCCTACCAGCCAAAATAGCACGGTATGTTGTCCTGGCATTCGCGGTTGCAAGCTTCTCTTACAGTCTAGCTACGAATCAGGTTCCTTATGTATCGGGATACAGGGCTGCCGCTCGGTATGTCTGCTCGGTGGCGCCGCCTGATAGTGTCGTAATGTTCTCCGGTCTGCGGGATGGCTCCTTCATATTCAATGTGAAGAGCATGCCGGAATGCAAGAACATTACGGTGATTCGAGCTGACAAACTCTTGCTAAGAGTGGCAATACACCGCGATCTATTCGGTGTTCAGGAATTTGGGGTCACGGAGGCCGAGTTCAGGGAGATGCTCGGCCATTATGGGGTGCATTACATCGTGGTAGAGCCAGATTTCTGGGCCGACTTGAAATCGATGCAGATGTTGATTGGTCTCCTACACCAGGATCAGTTTAAGCTGATGACCAAAGTCCCCATCGTGAGCAATCGCGAGCATATACGGTCAGAGTTGGAGATTTATGAGAATCTAGGTCCGCTGTCAAGGGGGAAAACTCAATTGAGAGTCGAGGCACCGGTTTCTGGCATCGCTGTCGAGGGCACAGTCGGCCAGGATAGGTAATCGCAGGATTTGGCAGGTTCTAGGGCCGCATCGGGAATAGTGATATTGAGTGGTATGTTTTCACTCTGCCGATAGGAGACTGATTGTTCTCCACGTAACCTTAATGATAGGCGATAAAATTCCTACTGCGGCTAACGACGTGACGCGCTGGCGCTCTTTCGGGGAGATTAGCTGTGGGTAGCTTCGTTGCACTCGTACCAGGTGAGGGAGTGACCGCAGACGCCGAGCGCTTATTTCTGCGCGCAAGCCGTGCGATCACAGGGAAGAATCGGCTTGAAGCGGATAGCATCGTTTCCACCAGTTGGTCATTTGCCGCCTCATTCCACCGCTGGAACGGGTCGGGCAGTCCCATCGCACTGGATCCCGAAACCAGCAGCTGGCTTGCCGTGGTGGGTACGCCCTTCCATCAGTCTGGGAATAATCACCCCGTGCATCTGCTCAAGCGATATTTGAGTGACGGTGCCGAACGGCTCGCCAGCGACCTGGAAGGATTTTTCGTCATTGTCGTTGGCGATTCCAGCACACACCAGACCGTTGTGCTAACGGATGTCGTCGGCAGTCTCCACGTTTACTATCGTCAATTCCGCGCTGGTATTACGCTTTCTACTTCTTCCCGAGTGCTTTCCGAACTTGAGGAGGTGTCACTGGACCCTGTAGGATGCCAGGAATTCCTTGGAACAGGCGTGATGTATGAGGACCGCACCTTTTATAACGAAGTAAAGAAGTTACCGCCGGCCACAATAAGCAGATTCTCGGATGGCTCCAAAGTGGACCAGCAACTGTATTGGAATGTTGCTGATTTGACCCCCGAATTGCTTGCGGGAGAACAGGCGACCGAAGCGCTCTGGGAAGGACTGAGTTCAGCCGTTGCCAAGATCAATAGGCAATTTGAGTCTGTCGCTTGTGACTTGACGGGCGGTTACGATTCGCGAGCAGTAGCGGCGGCGTTCATCGCGGGTCGAAAGAACTTTGTAACCGTTGTTTCCGGTCCGTCGGACAGTGCGGATGTCATCATTTCTCGTGATCTCGCCGCCGTGTTCGGGTTGGAGCATATCCATTACCCACCTCCGACAAAACCAGTCACGACTGGGGACCTCGAAGCTGCCGTGCAGTTGACGGAAGGCGAATACGATATAGTGGAATATGCTAATGTCGCTCGCATCCATCGGGATCTAAGCCAACGGTTTCAGATCAGCATCAACGGTTCCTTCGGTGAAATTGCTCGCGGATATTATTGGGAGTTACTGTTTCCCCACACAGGAGCGGGACGCAAGCTGGACTCTCACAAGCTGGCAGCGCGGCGCTATGCATGTAGTTCGTGTGGCGGTCTATTTCAACCACGCTACCGGGTTAATCTGATTGAACATATGATGGGAGTAATCGATCGTACGATCGTCGGCTTGGACACCTATCCAAACACCTTCCAGATGGATGCAACGTATCTCCGGATGCGCATGCAACGTTGGCAGGGGCGGATTGCAAGCAGCACAAATCAGATTTGGCCGTGTCTTTCGCCATTCATGTTCCGGACCGTCTTAGAAGCGATGCTACAAGCCCGTTTCGCCGTTCGCCAGCGGAGCTTGCTGACTCGACTTATGTTGGCAAAATACCAGCCCCGCCTGGGGACCTATCCCTTGGAACACGGATATCCTGCGCTGCCGGCAACCTGGAAAACCATCCCAAGATTCTGGCCCATCGTTCCGTACTATGCTGGAAGGGTCGCTCAGAAGTTGAAAGCTCGCAAAATAGTTCGACAGCAGTCAGAGGAGTCACAGAATCCTCGATGGCATCTTTGGCGAACAGATGAAATCAGAGCGTTGCTCAAACCGTCGTCCATGAAGTCGATGGCTATTCTGGACCAGACTGCGGTGGCGACGCTTTTGGAAAACTCGCAGAAGGCGGGCTTTTCGCAAGATAGCGAGTGGAGCCGGCTGCTTAGCCTGGAGTGGGCACTATCGAGCGCGGCAATTAGCGGTTAGGGCGACCAACGATAAGGGGGTGAGCCCTTTTCTTTCAAACGGACTCACTCGTATCCAGTGCGCGCGATCCTCCATAATAAAGGCCTCGTCCTGGGAGATGAGGCCGCAAAACAGACTGAATGGATTGTAAGTGGAAAAACCCTTTGACCAAATTCCTGAACTAAGAAGCCATTGTTGACCAACCGTCTCCTGAAAGAACCATTACCTTGCTAGCTTGTCAGCGAGTCGCCGTTTGAGTCTAGTGCCGACCAGCCGTTCCAATAAATCGCCCATTGTGCCCCGGATCTTCATGTATAGGGAACTAATGAACGGGCGGTAGTCTTCCGCACGCAGGATCATGTATCTTTTGCGGCCCTTCCGGGCCTTAAGCCACTTACGGATACCCAGTTCGTGTGGCTGGGTCATAAATACCCGCGCGGCGCGCCAGTGCGTAGATCCATCTACGAGTTTAGTGGGTGTTACCGGCTCTGTGGCGGTCGGCAATGGCAGACGAGCCAAATCGAAGTAAGCAATAGCCGGTATGTTGATTCCGTTCAACACTGCGACCTCACTCTGAAAATCTGTGCGGCCAACGGTCGGTTCTATGATTACGGGTGTGTTGCTGCCAAGACGCATCTTGTATTCCATCGAACCAAGGCCCTTGTAGCCGACTTTCTTCCAGATTTCCTGGGTAAGAGAGATGATCGGGTTCGCCCACTCCTTCGGAGCCGGTTCTGAGATGGCAGTATTGCCAAAGGACACAGGCCATTGAATGAGCTTCCTTCCTGGGAACAGCGCGAGTGGAGCAGCTTTCCGGTTGCAATAGCTCAGACAAAAGCCGACCCTCTCATCCGTGCCACTAATCCACTCCTGGATTACTACTTCTTTCTCCCACTCGGCGACCATCTTGTACGTCTTGAGCAGTTCTTGTTTGCTGTTCACGCAGAAGGCCTTTTTCGGCGAGTGTTGGCGAAAAGCATCGTTCTTAAGTCGGGGCTTCAAAATACATGGGTAAACGAGCTCCGAAAGCCGTGACATGAGCTCGTCCTCGGCCTCGATCATCCAGGTCTGAGGCACAATCCATCCTTGACTTTGAGCGAACTTCACGAATTCGACCTTACTCATCAGCAGGTCAACTATATGTTTTTCAGGTAGAGAGATCTCAAAGAACTCACTGAGTTCTTCGCGGGCTTCCGACACCCAAAGAACAGCTTGGTCTTTGGTCAACAAGAGTGGAGCCTTCTCCCTCAGACGTCCTCCGATCGACCGCAAATCTCGGACCAGGGCTTCTGCGGTCCAGTCGCTGCCGCGAACGACGCTACAGGCATTAGTCTGATGGCACGGGTTCCACATAGGTCCCGCCAAGGCGATGCAGGGAATTGCGTAACGTGCCAACGACCTGGCTACACCAAGCCCGTTTGCCTCCAAACCGACAATGACGGCTGTCGGACCGTGAAGGCTGGCCTTATTGTGAGAGCTCTTTCGCAATGTTCCTCCTGATGTTGACCGCCGTGTACCGCTCACAATAAGATGTGATGTTACGCTTGGATGTGAGACAAGCCAAGCGCAGGAGTTGCAGCGCTATTGCCATTGGGAGCCGTGCCGTGATCATGCAGATGGCATCAAGGGCGCGGCAGTCGGAAGCAGATATTCCGGCCATTTTATGGGTCTCCCGGGTAATGAGCTACGCCCGATGGTACAGAAACGCCTACCGCAACTTCGGGCAACAGCGGGAAGAAACTTCCAAAACTGTGAGGAATAGATTTCACCTTCGGAAAGTCTCTCTAGCGGTTGAGACGCGAGAGAACGGGTGATTCCTTGGTCAGTCGCTAGACGGAAACAGGTATCGGCTGAAAATGGCAACGCATTTGCTAGAACCCAGATGTATACTCGTGGTTTGGCTGCATCAGCGCGCAAGTGCGGGGGACACGGGGCCTGGCTAACAATGAGAGATGATCGCAGGCCTTTGAAGTTGGCCATTATCGGTTGTGGACTGATTACCGAGGCTGCCCACCTCCCCGCTGCACTGGCATCCACGGTTGTCGAAGTGGTGGCACTAGTCGATCCGGTTGTCAGCCGCGCCCAGCAGCTCGCAACCCAGTACGGTATTCGGCCTCAAGTCTTGCCCTGTATAGATGACATATTGACCCGTGTTGACGCCGTCTTGATAGCAGCGCCCAATGATCAACACTTTCCACTTGCGAAACAAGCGCTGTCCGAACGCAAGGCTGTACTGCTTGAGAAGCCCCTGGCGAATACCTATGCGGAGGCGGTCGAACTCTGTGAACTGGCCGAACGCAATGAAACTGTTCTGGCGACAGGGTTTGTGACTCGGTATCGGCAAAGCTTTGTGCTCTTCAAGGAGTTGCTGGATTCTGGTTTCTTGGGGCAAGTATGCAGTTTCGATCATCAATCCGGAACTGTGGGGGGGTGGGCACCTGTATCCGGATACAACTTGCAGCGCAAACAAAGCGGCGGCGGAGTGCTGGTAGTCAGTGGAGCCCACTTTCTCGATCGTATGCTGTATCTATTTGGATGGCCAAATCGGTTTGCATATGAGGACGACAGTCACGGAGGCATAGAGGCAAACTGCCGCGCCACGGTTTTTTTCTCGAATTCGCTCGGAGAATTCACGGGAACCATAGCCCTTTCCAAGACCACCACGTTGGCCAATCGTCTGGTGATTATTACAGAGCAATATGAATGTCATCTCATGGAAGACGATGAAATGCCGCTGGATCTCTATCGGCGAGACCTACCCAATATTGTGCAGAGACTTTCATATAGGAAGCAGAATGCGCGCGACACGTTTCGCTTGCAACTGGAAGATTTCGCGTACGCCGCGCAAGACGGTGGACGGCCGAGAGTAGATGGGCAAGCGGGCGCGTTGTGCGTCAAGCTGGTAGAAGAATTTTACGCCCAGCGAGTTCCGACGCCGGAGCCCTGGTCATTACCTATAGGCAGAGTTGGCTGATGGGATCCCGCCGCATCGTCGTCTTTGGCGCTTCCGGTTTTGTTGGCTCGGCTTTGTGCGAGCGGCTTATCCTTGAGGGTAACCGGGACTTTCGCGCCTGCATCCACAGCACAGGCAGTTGCTGGAGACTTACCCGGTTTCGACTCCCCTTAGAGGTTGTTGATGTTTGCGACACCGACGCCGTGGCAGCCGCTATGCGAGATTGCTCTGTGGTTGTGAACTGCACTCGCGGAGACGAAAAAGCCATGTTGGATGGACTGCAAACGATGCTTAGAGTGGCCCAAAAGAGTCATGTGCGCAAGTTCATCCACCTGAGTAGTCTGGCTATCTATGGAGATAACCCTGCACCGGACAGTGTAACAGAAGAGGGAAAGACCGGCGGTCCATGGCTTAATCCGTATGGCAGGCTGAAACTCGCACAAGATGACCTAGTATTCAAGGCCCACCGAGCGGGCCTGCCTTGCTACATACTCTGCCCAGGTAATATCGGAGGACCGTACTCCGGGTTCATCCACGGGCTTGCTAAGAAGCTATCGAGTGGTCCATTTGGCTTGGTCGATGAGGGTCGCAATCCGACGAATGTCGTGCACATCGACAATCTCGTGCAAGCAATTCTCTGCGCGGTCGACAGTGACACCGGCGCCGGCCAGAGATACTTCGTTAACGATTCTGAACCGGTTAGCTGGTACGAATTCTGTACTGCGTTGGCGAAGCAGATTGATTGCGAGCCGACCTTTTTTGAAGTGCCCTACGAGACGGTACTGGCAGAATTGAGACCCAAGGAAAGCCCGCGGGGCATGGGTGAGCACATCAGGATCGCTCTGTCCGGAGAATTTCGTAATGCAGTCGGCGTCTTGCCGGCACTCGGATGGGCGAACTCGGTCGCGCGGAACGCCTTTGACCGGCTTCCCAAGTCGCTGCAGACATCGATACGCGCCAAAGTACAAGCCCCCATTCACGTTAGGAAGCACAGTGAAGTGAATTTGGGGGACCCGTATCTTAAGGTTCAGGTTCGCAGACATTATCATTCGCCCGCGAAGCTAATGAACAAGCTTAAGTATCGTCATGCCGTGGACTACGAACGCGCCCTAGATTCGGCCGGTAAGTTTCTCCGGTTCGCACTTTGCAAGCCGGAGACATTTCCATCTTTATGCGGCTCTATTAGTGCCAGCGCATCCCGCTGACGAACTGGCGCAAACAAGCAGGGGCATATCGATTATGAGTAGAAGGGCGCTGATTTCCCGCAAACTGTCCGGTGAAGCACCGGAAATGCCGTGGTCTGAAACTGTAAGGCAATTGATGCCTTGGAGGTTAGAGGAATATCGCTACCAGTTCCGCATGTTACGTATGAAGCGCTGTCTGGGTATGTCCTGGAGCGAGTTTCTGCGCGTAACGAAAAAGGGAGACTGGAGGTCTTGCCACAAGCTCGCGGCCATGATTGCGAAGGAGAGCCTGACGGTTGACGCCGTACTCTGGAAGACACCACTGGGAGAGTTCTGGGGTCGGAGCAACGATGCGACCCATGTGGCGCTCGAAACGTTAGATGATCTCGTATTCAAGGCTTACGAGCGAGGTCGCGTGAGGCTCCGGCGAGGAGATATCGTGCTTGACTGTGGCGGCCATCTCGGAACTTTCACGCGATATGCGCTGAACAAAGGCGCAGATACGGTAGTCATCCTTGAGCCAGATCCGGTAAACGCCAACTTCATTCGAAAATCATTTGCTAGTGAGATCAGGGGAAACAGGGTTCGCTTGGTCGAAGCAGCTCTCATGGACCAATCAGGTGAAGTATGCTTTCAGCGGGCCGAAAGTGCTGGTGGTTTGGTCACGGAGCAGCGATCCGCAATGAGTATTACGGTCAAGTCTGTGACCATCGATGAAATAGCTCGGGAACTGCCCCGCGTGGATTTCATCAAAATGGATATTGAAGGCGCTGAGCGGGTTGCACTTCTTGGAGCTAAAGCGAGTATCACGCGCTGGAAGCCCAGAATGGCATTATGTATTTATCACTTGGCGGATGATCCGAGAGTAATCCCCGAAAGAGTGCTGGGAATCTGCCCCGAGTATAAGGTGCTTATGCGAGGTGGAGAGCAAGCTTATTTTTACGCTTGATTTTGCTGCACTGCACATACTGTTGGGAAAACGCGGACTGTTGCTGAAACAGATCTGCGGTGAAAAGTCGAAGAGGACTTTGCCGGCAACCGATAGTGGACTAGGAGCTGCAGCCATGACTACGCGGAGTGGCATCAAGCGCATTATCAACATGAGCTCGGAGTTCCTTGATCGGCTAAAATATCGAAAATATTTCCCCCGACCTGATGGAAATACGGCATTAGACTGGCACATTGCAGAAGCTGCAGCGTGGCTGATCCGGGCGCAGGATTGCGGCGAAGACCGAGGCGTTTCTTACGGGGCGCAGCTAGGCAACGGTTTTCTCCCCAGTTACCCGGAAACGACCGGGTATATCATCCCGACTTTCTTGGAGTTAGCCCAGCATTATGGCGATTACCAATACCTGCAACGCGCGATCGAGATGGGAAAGTGGGAGGTCTCGATCCAAATGTCATGTGGGGCCGTGATGGCCGGGCGGGTCAATGTTGCTGATCCGCAACCTGCAATGTTCAACACTGGACAAGTGCTACTGGGCTGGTCGGCACTGGTGAAGGCGGCCCACGAAGAACAATTCCGTCAGGCCGGGGTTCGAGCCGCGGATTGGATGGTCGCAAATCAGGAGCCGGACGGGAACTGGATTCGGGGAAACTCTCCGTTTGCGGACGCGAACGCCACGCTGTACAACGTCAAAGCTGCCTGGGGACTAGCAGACTTTGGCGCAGCTACCGGAACGTCGGACTACGTGGAGGCCGCTCTCCGCAACGCGCAATATACCGTGCTCCACCAGCGCTCAAATGGCTGGTTCGAGAAGTGTTGCCTGACTGATCCTGATCATCCACTGCTGCACACGCTCGCCTATACGATGCAGGGATTATTGGGAATTGGCAGACTCACCGGGCGTACCGATCTCATTGGGGCGGTAGAAACGACCGCTGAGTCATTGCTCCATCTGATGGATGATCACGGCTTTATCCCGGGCCGCATCGATAGTGGATTCAGGGGATCCGTCGATTGGTGCTGCCTCACCGGAAGCGCCCAAACCTCCGTCGTTTGGGCAGAACTGCACGAGATCACTGGTAAGCCTCGATACCTGGATGGCGTCCGAAACATTAACCGATACCTGATGTTGTGCCATGACACTTCATCGCCTGATCCGACGGTTCGGGGAGGGTTAACGGGATCTTGGCCGGTATGGGGAGACTACGGACAGTACATGGTATTGAACTGGGCAACCAAGTTCTTTGTTGATGCACTTCTCCTGCAGAAACGATTACTATCGCCAGCAACAGGCCGACCGCAGGGCTGGGTCCCCGGCGCCAGGTGAGAGAGGTTCGCAGCGCGCCACTGGTACGGAGATTGATCAACGGGATATCCATGCGCTTAGGCCTGCATCTCTGCTACGACCGCCCGCGCACCAGGGCGTAGAACTCGCCCAACCTCTGCCGATCGGCCAGTGCCAGGACAGCCAGGTACGTCAGTGCTCCCGCTAGCACCGAGATCGCGAACCTCGCTATCGGAGGCCATGCCAGTGGTGTGGCTAATCGGACGCCGACGACCATGATAATCATGGCTGTGCACGCTCGCATTGCCGGAGCCAGGGAGCGAAGATAGGTCCATACCGGTAAGTCGATCTCCACAAACGTTCGCCACACATACGGCGCAGTGATGAGCGGGTACAAGAATATCCATGTTGTGGCGATGCCGGTTGTTCCCCAGCGACTGGCGAAATAAAACGCGGCGGGAAAAACAGCCGCCGCGATGAACGCGTTCCACAGTACAAACCGGGAGTGCCGCGTCGCGTAGAGGATACCGGGGAAAAGCGTAGTGATGGAACGCAGTGCAGCATAAACCGCCAGTAGCCGCAAAGGCATAATCGCAGCTCCCCATTTTGGACCCAGCACGACGAGCACGAACTGATCTGCAACCAGAGCCATGCCGATGCTTGCTGGGAAGGTGAGCAGCGCCAGTCCCTCGGTGATTCGCAAGAGATAACGGCGTAACTCCGGCTTGTCATGTTGCACAGCAGAAAAGAAGGCCGGAGTCACCCGGGTTATCATGTTGGTGATTTTCTCAACTGGCGTAGAAGCAATGGTCCAGGCGATCGTGTAGGCTCCCAACGGAGCCTGCCCCAACATACGTCCGGCCACCAGGAAGTCCGAATTGGAATAGATGTACCACGCGACTCGCGACCCAAGCACATCGCCGCTGAAGCGCAATGCATGCCTGATTTCTATAATTCGGGGCCATGCAAAAGAGTGATGCCGGGTACCCACAGACAGCGCGACGTATAGGACTACGCTGGCCAAACTGCCAAGCGCGAGGCTCCAATAACCGAATCCCATCCACGCCAGCCCGATCGTGGTCAGTGCCTGCGTTAGAGCGCGGAGCGTGTCGAATGAGGCGAGCAGTTTGAAACGCAGATCGCGTTGCAGCAGCGCATCGGGCACCACTTGCGCACCGGAGATCAAGAAACCAAGGCTCATTACGATTATGACCGGCGGCAGCTTTGCAGTGTGGAAAAACTGCCCAAGCGGGTTTGCGACTGCACACGAGATAGCGAAAAGAAGAGCGCCCGCCGCGATGGAAAGCGAGTTGATCTGGGCGATGTGCTCCGACGACATTTCGCGTAAAGTGACCACGGCCTGGCCTAGCCCGAACTCGCTGATCAAAGCCACGAGTCCGAGATAGATTGTTGCCATGCCAAACAGGCCATAATCGGAGGGCACTAGGATTCGGGCGACTGCAATGGTGGATGCCCAGGTGAAAAGCTGGGTGGCCCACTTACCTGCACCTGTCCACGCCATCGCCCGGACCATGCTTCGATCCATGGACGGTGCCTTCGGCGACGGCGCCGCAATCGGTACCACAACCTCGGCGACGACATCGGTTGGGCGGTTAAATTCGGGATCCAATCGGGAATTGACCTTGGCGAAATGCTCTGGAACAGTGCCGCAAACCTTTGTCAAACTACAAGATAGCAGAGGAAGCCGTCCAGTCTGCAATTCTAGCTGGATTTCGCACTATTCGCGTGCACAGCTTCGCCCATCGGTTTGCCGACTCCCTGATACTCAAATCCTAAAGCCGTCATCTGTTCGCCATTCAGAAGGTTGCGGCCATCCAGTATCAGAGGGCGCAACATTAACTGATTGATCCGGTGCCAGTCCAGATTCTTGAAAACATCCCACTCGGTCACAACCATGAGTGCTTCGGCGTCCTCGGCGACTTCGTGGGGATCGGCGCAATAGCGAATCGAGGGAAATAACGATTTCGTCTTTTCCATCGCTTGCGGATCGTATACTTGGACCAGTGCATTCTCTTGTAGCAGCCTGCGAATCAGTTCTATCGCCGGCGCGAATCGGATATCGTCCGTTTCCGGCTTAAATGCCAGTCCTAGAATACCTATACGCTTATCTTTCAATACCCATAACGCGTGCCGCGCCTTAGCGAGGAAACTGTCGATGCGCTTCTTGTTGATGCACTCGGCATCCTTCAGCAGAGCAACGTCCACACCTGCTTTTTCGCCTAGGCGGATAAACGCCTGCACATCCTTAGGCAAACAAAATCCCCCGAACCCCAAGCCGGGGCGAAGGAACTGAGGCCCGATACGCGCATCAAGGCCCATTGCTTCCACCACTTGGTTCACGTCCGCGCCCATATTTTCGCAGATATCTGCGATCAGATTGGCGTAGGAAATCTTGACTGCCAGGAATGAGTTGCACGCGTGCTTGATTAGCTCCGCGCTA
>Ga0074046_10000372_pt1 | contig 40540 bp, 31 predicted proteins | sample BogForMeECP23OM3_FD_94441 | JGI IMG/M metagenome (GOLD analysis project Ga0074046, IMG submission 94441) | Bog forest soil microbial communities from Calvert Island, British Columbia, Canada - Bog Forest MetaG ECP23OM3 | ecosystem: Environmental > Terrestrial > Soil > Wetlands ... | reverse complement strand
GCAAGCAATGCTTGGCGAGCTTTGGCAAGCGCTTCCAGACGCCGTGTTTCCTCGGCCGAGCAGAGCCACGGTTTCTCGACGATAACGTGCAGGCCCGCTTCGATCGCGGCTTCCATCATGACGAGGATGTGACTGCCGGGTGGAACGCAAAGCCAGGCAATGCGCGCTCCGCTGGCCCTAAAAGATGTCAGAATCCGGCTGCGGTAGGCGGATTCGTTTTCGGAGGACGCGCAACGGGCTTCTTCGAAAGAGGACACGCCACGGCCTTCACCGGCAAGAATAGCCTTGATGCGAGGCGCCCATCGGCCCCGGCCAACGACCAAGTATCTGGTGGATTCATTCAACGCGATTAGCCCTTTTGCAGAACGCGCGGCCTTGACAACACTGACAGCCTGGCCTGGAAAAAAGTGGACTCAAGCGCAAACGCCTTGCTTTCACGATTCGGGCTGAGGCGAGGTGCTTCGGGCGCGTTCCGGAGTCGCGAGAGTGAGCATGCCGTCTCGCAGCGTGTAGTCAATGCCGCGCCAACGAATTGATCTGCAGGTGAAACTGGCGAGCCAAATGAAAAAGGCGGTGGCGTCCCAGATGGGAATCAAGATCATTTTCGTCCACAGGCCGGATTGCTTCAGACCGTATACGCCCACGAGCCAGGTCATGAGCACACGACAGAGAAAATATCCACCCAGATAGAAAAGCGCTGTCGCGGCGGAAGGAACGATCAAAAAGGCAAGAAGAGACCAGGGTAATCCAAAGGTGAAGATGAGTCCCAAATGTCCCCAAGGACGCATGTGGCGCATTACCGTCATCCAGCGCAGGCGCTTGTACAGCAGATCTTTCGTGGAATGGAAATCGGGGGTGGTGCGCACCACGTAAGGGAGCAATTCCACTTCGAAACCAGCTTCTGCGATGAATCTGCAAACGAGCAGATCATCCGCCGGGCGGTTTTCGATCGCTTGGAAACCGCCGAAGCCTTGAACGCGCGCCCGAGTGGTCACGATGGTTTGGCCGAAGCCGAATTTCACGCCGTCCAAGAGCCAAGCGACGAGGATACCCGGATAAAAATCGCACATCATACCGAGTTCCTGAAGCTTTTCGGTGAAGTTGGTCTCCGTGGTGGCAGAGTAAAAGCATGTCACGCCGCCAATTTTTGGGTTTTGAAGCGGAGCCACGACGGAACGCAAGTAGTCGGGTGTTACGCGGACGTCGCCGTCGGTGAGCACCCACACGTCATAGCGGGCTTCCTTGGACAACCGGTCCAGCCGCGCCACCTTATCATTGATTGCCACATGGTCTGGACCGAAGACCAACCGGATCTGAACGTGGGGATACTCCTGCATTAGCCGCTTTAATACCGGCAGGCCCGGATCATCTTCGTCGACACAGAACAGGATTTCATATTCGGGATAGTTTTGGCGGCAGAAACTCGCATAGTTTTCATATTCATCTTCGGCTAGACCGCGAATTGGCTTGAGACAACTGACGGGCGGGGTGAATACGGACTGATCAGGGGGGCGCCGTTTGGAGTGTGTGAAAAACTTGAGCGTGCCGAAGATTGCGAGAAAATAGTAAATAAAAGGAATTGCCGCGATCCCAAGTATAACGACGTGCTCGATGCTCACAGTAGCCAAACCTCGGATTCATGGCCTCCGCCAGCAAACTGCTCCCTCAGCGAGATGCCAGTGTCTCTTGCAACCCAGCGCTACCCCCGAGGGCCTATTTTGGAGGAGGTCGGCCCATAGAGTAACATTAATCCTGGAAACTCCGCAGAGAGGAGAACGCGCACGCCTGGGCGGAAACAGTGACGGTGTTCAGGCGAACTGACAACTGCATGAAAGCCGGACCTGGACTCCATCTGAAGACCTACCTTTTGATTTTTGTGATTGTGATTTTTGCGCCACTCGGGAGTGTGTTGCTCGGCAAGGGGATGCGGCGGATAGGTTCGGCGACAACCTGGGCGCCACGAGACTTTCTGCCGGTGTTCTCTCGAATTCTCTCGAACGGCTATATCTGGTTGGGCATCGCGTCGTTGCTCACCTTTTTCGTGGCCTACATGTTGATCCTGAGCTGGGCCGATTACAGCTACGTCCAGCCCTCCACCTCGCTGTCCTACGCCACGGTGGCAATTCTTAGCCACTTTCTGTTGGGTGAACTGATCACCCCCTTGCGTTGGGTTGGAGTGCTGGTGATCTGTACCGGGGTATTTATCGTGGGCCGGACCTCGCCGCGAGCACATGGAGCGCCGTGAGTATGCTCACCGTGGTTTTGTTTTTCTTCATCATTGTGTCTGGAACGGGCGGGGAATTGTGCGTGAGCCGGGCGATGAGAAGCCTGGGAGAGGTTCATGACTTCAGCCCGAAATCGATACTGAAGTTCGTGTCGCGGGGACTTCGCTTGCCGTGGATGTGGGCGGGTGTCGCGATGATGGCACTTGGATTTTTCTCACTGCTGGCGATTCTATCGTTTCGTGACGTCAGCTTCGTGGTGCCCGTCAGCGCGCTGAGCTATGCGGCGGGTGCCTTTGGAGCAAAAGCGTTTCTGGGGGAGAGAATCAGTCGAAGCCGATGGATGGGAATCGCCATTGTTTGCGTGGGTGTGACGATCGTGTGGTGGAGCGGAAGATAGGCATTCGCCGGTTTCCTTTGCGAGAAACCTACTCATTACCTCGGTGACCCACAACTGAAAAACGAAGGCCAGGGTTTACGCCCTGGCCCTTGTGGCTTTTGTTACTCGAGTGATCGTTCAGCGGCCGTGTCCAGATCCCTCATGGCCTCCGCCTTGATGCGATTCGTGCTCCACAGGTTTGTTCTGGTGCGTTTGCTGAGGCGGGTGCGAGGACGGCGGATGATTGTTGTTCGTGTGATTAACGGTGGTCTGTGCTGCGTTCGGTCGGTTTCCGTTGGCATTGTAGGCATTTTTGGTTTGTGCATTCGGGGGACGATCCGTGTGCACATTGGAGTTTGAGCTAGAGGGGCGGGCGGCAACAACGCCTTGGCCTTTGAATACGCCGGGCTTCGAGGTAGCAGCAACCGCAGGGCTTCCATGATTGACTGAAGCAAGCATGGTGTGGTCATTGCGAGCGATTTGTTCGTGTTGCGTTTGTAGCGCGGTTGGCTGGACATGCTGCTCGTGCATGGCGGCTTGCTCAGAGGCCGTGGGTTGTGCCGTGGTTCCGCCGGTGCCGCCGTTGTAGCTGACATTGTTGTTGACCACCGTTTTGTTGATCACCGTGCTGTTGACGTAAGTGTTGTGAATCACGGTGGTGTTCACGTTGGTCACGGCGGTGTTGTAGTGAAAGACTCCGCCGCGCCATTCCCCGCCATAGAAACCGACTCCTCCGTAGCCGAAACCGTAGTTAATACCGCCATAGAAGCCAACATGCGGGCCCCAATATCCGCCGTGCCAAACGTAAACGCCACCGGCCCAACCCCAATAGCCGGGAGTCCAGAGAAAGCCGGGCGTCGGGGCAAGTACCCAAGTTCCAGGGACCCAGTAGTATCCGGCCGGTCCGTAAGCCCAATAGCCGGGCGTCCAGATGTATCCCGCGCCCGGGCAGATCGGTTGCGCGTAGACAGGCAAAGCAGGCGGACCGATGTGAATCGAGACACCCACGGCGATTTGCGCGGACGATGTGGACGGGATTGCCAAACTCATAAGAACCAGGAGAAGCAGCAAAGCTACAGTTTTGGTCAGGCGGATCATATTGGATTCCCTTTTGGTGCGATAGATTGCGTGCTTGACTACCTAGCGTTGAATTCCACTCGGCGCTAGCTGAATAAACAAACACGAACAGTAAAAGGAAGTTGCTCTGGACTCAGCAATGCGCCTGAAATCAAGCGTATAAGGAACAGCCGCGGAGCTGCGCAAATTGAGCAGGAACGCTGCGAAGAAATAACTCCTGTACTTAAGGGCAGGTTTTTGAATCGGGTCCGTGCGAAAGCGCATTGGAGGACGAAACGAGCCAAGCGGAGTCGAGTGTTTGCGCGCCGCAACAATATCGATTCATGCAGCTAGATGATGGGCGGGATGTGATCGGGCCAGAAAAAACGCATGGCCGAACATCGTCACGCGTCGTTGATGAATGTATAGTAAGTATGACTAAGGTTAACCAATAAGCAAAACACTGGCGTAAGACGCGATTCGATTCGCGGCGAAATTCTCCGTCAGGTTGGGCAATAGGCACGAAATGGTCCGTGATGAAACCAAAGATTCGCTGGCTAGCATTGGGAATTGAGGGGTTTCATGAAGCAGGGTGAGTACTGTCGGGAGTTGATGGCACAAAATCATCCGAATCTGCGGAAACAAAGCACTTAGTTGAATTACCCAGTTTTCTGAGTACTAGACGAGTGTGCCCAAAACAGGACCGGTCAATCTAATATTTAACTATTAGCTTGACAAAGGCAGTTCAGTTGGATTTAAGTAGTGGCAAGTTGGGGTTTTTCTAAGTCGAAAATCGTTATTGTTGAGTGCAGGAAAGGGGTGGGCCTTGATTAGACGGGGTACGTCGTATCTATTCGTTTTGACATGCTTGGTTTTGTTGGTTGTGGGGTCCTTACAGGGCCAAGGTATTTTTGCGACCTTGACGGGCGTGGTATCTGACCCGTCAGGAGCCGTTATTGCTGACGCAAAGATCACCCTGAAGGACGCTGTCTCTGGCTCGATTCGCGACACGGTGACGAACGGGGATGGTTACTTCACGTTCGCATCGGTTCCCGTCGGTACATACGCACTGACGGTCGAAGCCAAGGGCTTTCAAACGTACAAGGCGGACGGCATCGCGCTAGGCGGCGCCGAAAAACGCAATTTTAATATTCAGTTAGTGGTTGGCGCGGCCAGCCAAACGGTGGAGGTCAGCGCTCAAGAGGCCCCACTGGTGACCACAGACTCAGCCGAGAAGTCGTTTACGCTAGAGACCAAGGAGTTGGAGAATCTGACTCAGGTGGGCAGCAGCGCGGCCGAGTATATCAAGATCATGCCGGGCTTTGCGGTGCAAAACGGCTCTACAAACAAGGCGAACTATACCGGCGAAGTCATCGGCATTAACGCCAACGGCGACGCCGGCAGCCAGAGCGCGCTAAACAACGCCTATACCTATAATGGGCTGCCCAGCAACTCGCTGGACATCACGGCGGACGGCGCGCACGTCTCCGACCCGGGTTGCAACTGCGACACGCCGGTCAACCCCAACTCTGATTTCCTTCAGGAGTTCAAGGTTTTGACCGGGAACTTCAGCGCCGAGAACCAGAAAGGGCCAATTCTGATCACGTCAGTGACGAAGGCCGGTGGCCAGGAGTTCCACGGAGGCCTGTTCTTCTCTGCCCGCAATTACGCACTGAACGCCAACGACGCGCTAAACAACGCCGACTTGGCCCCGAAACCGCAGAATAAGTATTATTACCCGGGCGCCAGCATCGGCGGTCCGGTGATCATTCCCGGAACAGGTTTTAACAAGAGCAAGGAGAAGCTGTTCTTCTTCGCCGGCTATGAGTACTTCTACCAGGTGCTGGATACCGGCTTACTCCGTGCCACGGTTCCCACCCCAGGCATGCTCCAAGGGAACTTCTCGACGTCCGAATTGCAGAAGATCGGCGACCCAACCCACAATTACAACACAGCTTCCGGCAATCCGGCGGGTTCGGCCTGCCCGGGCACCAGCGTATCCGCCGGTAATTACCTTCCCTGTCTTAATTCGACCGGCTTAGGGTGGTATCCAGGCGGCATCATTCCGACAGCGGATCTCAACCCTAACACCCTGGCACTGATGAAGCTGTATCCCGCGCCCAACGCCGATCCGGCCGTAACTCACGGCTACAACTACGCGCAATCGGAAATCTTCAACCAGAACAACCAGCAGTTCGTCGTTCGCGGGGACTATAACATCAGCGACAATACCAAACTGTTTGTGCGTTACAACTACCAGCGGGAGACCCAGCAGTTTCCTGTCGGGCTGTGGTGGCGCAACGGATCGCAGGTTCCGTATCCGACACCGGTCGAGGGCAAGAACAGATCGTATTCCCTATCGGGGTCACTGACGCACGTGTTCAACCCGACGATGACCAACGAACTGGTTGTGGCGTACACCGAGGTGAAGTTCCCGAACGTCTTTGCGAATCCGGCGTTGGTGAACCGCTCGAACGTAGGCTACAACCTCACCGGCCTGTTCAACAACGGCGTTTCTCAGATTCCATCCTTTGGAAGTTTCGGCAACGAAGCGGCCCTGGTATTTAATCCGGGCGGGTTCGAAGCCGGCGGACCTTCGCAGGGTCTATACGCCAATAAGTACATGCCCAGCGTCAGCGATACGATCAGCAAGGTCGTGGGCAAGCACACCATCAAAGCGGGTTTTTTCTGGGAGTGGATCCGCAATGCCCAGCCCGCCAACAATAACACCAACGGCGAGCTGCAGTTTAATTCTTCGAGCATTGCGACGGCACTCGGTTACACCACCGGAGACTCCTATGCCGACGAGGCTCTAGGCATAATGAGCGACTACAATGAAGCCTCATTCAACCGTATCAACGACATCGCCTACAACACTTACGAGTTCTTCGCGCAGGATGACTGGAAGGTGACCAAACGGTTGACGGTCAATTTCGGTCTCCGCTTCAGTCACATGCAGCCCTGGTATGACCGGGAAGGTTATGGCTACTCGATCTTCAGTGTTGCAGCCTATACCGCAGGCGGTGGCCAAGCTTGTTCAGCGGGACCGACCTACTGTGGATTCCTGTGGCATTCCAAAGACAGCTCCGTTCCACTGGGTGGATTCCCGACGCGGGCGTTGTTCTACCAGCCGCGCCTGGGCGCCGCTTATGACCTCTTTGGCGACGGCAAGACCGTGATCCGCGGAGGATGGGGCCGCTACTACTTCCACGCGGGTCAGTTTACCAATGGTCTGGATGCGTCCGCGGGGGTCAAGTCGATCTCTTTCGACGGCGGCAAGGTTCCCGTAGGGGCCGGCAGTCAGCCGATCCTGGTGAATCCGTTGCCCCAGTTCCCAGGAGTCCCTGGGCTAGACAACGTTAATTTCACCGCGGTGGCGTCGAGTCCCTCCGCCGTGGACAGCACGGACGACAAGCAGGCGTACACGGACAACTGGAACGTTACCATTTCCCGCCAGTTGCCGTGGTCGAGCATCCTGGAGGCCTCCTACATCGGTAACAGGTCGGAAGATATCCCGACCAGCGGCAACGGCGGCAGTGCGGGCTTCAACACGTTGAACATCAACCTGGTTCCAATAGGAGCCATGCTGGCGGCGAACAACGGCGGCGTTGATCCGAACTCGCTCAACTCGCAGAACTTCCGTCCGCTGCTGGGTTACGGAGACCTGTACGAGGCCACGAACAACGCGCATGCTAATTACAACGCCTTGCAGTTGGTGTGGGCGCGCACGAAGGGGCGTTACACGATCAACATGAACTACACGTATAGCAAGTCCATGGGGATCATAGGATGCAACGGTAACCTCTGCAACCAATTCAACCTGGGCAGCAACTACGGCGTGCAGCCCAACGATCGCAGGCATCTCTTCAATGCGGTTTACTCCATCCAGCTGCCCAACCCCACCACCAACAAACTGGTGGGTGGCTTCGTCAATGGGTGGCAGGTCTCTGGCGTTTTCCAGTTGGAGAGCGGTCCCAACCTGACGGGCCTCCAGAACCAGAACTTCGGCATGAACTACAATAACGCGATCATTCCGGGCAGCATCTCTGCGCAAAACCCCAAAGGTATCGCGATCAGCAACGTGTCGCTGCTGGGCACGCCGGATATCCAGCTCAACCCGATCTTGACTTGCAGTCCAACTTCGAACTTGGGACCGCATCAATGGATTAACGGGAATTGCTTCGCCCCGCCGACCCAAGTGGGCCAGAACGGCGGGACCATCCTACCGCCTATTTACGGACCGGCCTTCTTCAATTGGGACATGGGCCTGTTCAAGAACTTTGCCATCACCGAGCACAAGACCTTGCAGTTCCGGGTCAACGGCTACAACTGGTTGAACCATCCGCTGTGGTCCTTCAACGGAAACAATCTCAGCCTTAGCTACACGCAAAACGCGGCAGGCCAATTAACGCAGTCTAACTCGACCTTCGGCGAAGCCGTGAATAAACAAGGGCACCGAATCATAGAGCTAGCGGTCAAGTTCTACTTCTAGCTTGACCCGGCTGCACTAGCAACTTAACCGAAAAACGGGATGGCTTTGGCCATCCCGTTTTTTCTTGTAAACTTTAGCGGGACCAGGTGCGGAAATGGGGAAGCCCGCAGTCTTACTTGTTTTTGGCCTTGCCGCAATCGCGCGAGCTCAAACTCCCCAGGTATTGCTTCAGGAACCGCTGCGCGCGCTGCAGGCGGGTGATCAGGAAGTCGCAGTCACCGAATACCGGCGATCTCCGACGATGTATTCTGAAGCCACGGCAACGCCATGAGATGGCACCATCTCCTTGTATGTTTGGCTGCTCCCGTGGCCGTTATGGCGCAAACAAGTTCGTCCGGTGCATCCGCTTGCGCACAATGCCACGCTCAGGCGAAGTCGCAACCCTCGACTTCCATGGGGCGCGCTCTCGAAGCCGTCGAAAACTGCAAGGTTCTGATCGATCATCCGGTGCTAACGGCGACGGTGGGTAAGTACTCCTACCGAATTGAGCGGCAGGGCAATCAGGCCAGCTATTCGGTTTCGGACGGGACAAACACCGTCAGCATGCCGATTCGCTGGGCTATGGGAGCCAGTTCCGCGATCGGGCAGACCTACATACTGGAGAAAGATGGAGAATTGTATGAAAGCCGTGTGAGCTACTACCGGGACCTGCAAGGCTTGGGGCCGACATTGGGGTCCGGTGCATCTGTTCCGGTTGACCTGAAGGAAGCCGCCGGGCGATTAATGAGCCAGGAGGACAAGCACGATTGCTTTGGGTGCCATGCTACGGACGCAACGCAGGGAAGGCAACTCACCCTGGAGAATCTGAAACCAGGAGTGCAATGCAAACATTGTCATGAGGGAGTCGAAACCCACCTTGCAGAAATGCTGGTGAACGGTTACGAGATGGCGGCGGCCAAAGGATGGTCCAAGCTACGCGGATTCTCCACCGAGCAGATTTCTAATTTTTGTGGACAGTGCCACCGGACGTGGGCAGAAATTGTTATGCAGCCGCACCCGAGCATAGCGAACATTCGTTTCCAGCCATACCGCCTGACTGGCAGCAAGTGCTACGATGTGGACGACAAGCGGATTAGCTGCCTGGCATGCCACGATCCGCATCACGAGGTGGAGACTGAATCCGTCGAATACGACGCGAAATGCCTGGCCTGCCACGCAGGGGGAAAACCCGGGGCGAAACCCTGTCCGACAGCGAAGGACCAATGCGTGACCTGCCACATGCCAAAGCTCGAGTTGCCGGGAGCGCATTTCAAGTTTTCGGACCATCGAATTCGAATCGTGAAGCCAAATGAAACCTACCCGGGTTAGCGTGTCGGCTTTTCTGGAACTCAATACCACCCGGCCATCCCGACGACACGACGGAATCCTGCTCGGCGCAAGTGCAATACAAAGGGCCTTGTTTTTGTGTCATCCCGAATGTCGCTCCAAACCGCTATGTACAGATCGTACAGGAGAAGGGAATCGTCAAATGCCAACTTTCACGCGACTTCGAACCTGGATGTTTTCGTCATTTGTAATCAGCCTGCTATTCCTTGGTTGCAGCTCGTCGCTTCTTGCTCAGTGGGTTCCCGCGAATCCAGTGAAGGGCGTGGAGCCGCAAGCCGATGGCGCGTTGCTGGTCCTGGAAAACGGCTATCTTCGTTTTCAAGTATGTTCGGATTCCATTGTCCACATTACTTATTCCCTGGAGCGCGATATACCGAAGAGGACGGACTTCCTGATCACCAAGACAACCTGGCCGAAGACGGAATTCGCTATTCACTCCGAGGACGCAAAAGTCATCGCGCTGGTCACGTCTAATTTGAAAATCGAAATAACCCGGGCAGATAGCTCCCTTGTTTTTTCCGATGCCTCGGGGCGCAAATTGGCGCAAGAGACCACGCGCACGTTGACTCCAACCGAAGTCAATGGTGAAAAGACGTATCACTCGGAACGCTTTGCGAACATGTGGGGCACTCAGGAAGCGTTCTATGGACTGGGCCAGCACCAAGCTGGCGTGTTCAATTATCGCGGCGAAGCGGTGGACATTTCGCAGGACAATACCAATATCTCGGTTCCGTTGTTGCTGTCCAGCAACGGCTACGGAATTTTCTGGAATAACGGCTCCCGTAGCCGATTCAACAATCGCTTTGTCCACGCTTTTTATTTGAGCTCCGAAGTCGCTGATTCCGTCGATTACTACTTCTTGTTTGGGCCCGACTTCGACAAGATCATCGGGGAATACCGTGAACTGACAGGAGAGGCTCCGCTCTTTGGCAAATGGGCGTATGGCTACTGGCAATGCAAGAACCGCTACGACTCGCAGCAAGAACTTGAGACTATCGCCGGAAAATACCGCGACCTGCACATCCCATTGGACAATCTCGTCCAGGATTGGTTCTGGTGGAATACCATGGGCGAACCGGTCTTTAACAAAAATTATCCCGATCCCAAAGGAATGATAGACACGCTGCACAAAGAGCATGTCCACCTGATGATTTCCGTCTGGCCGTTCTTTCGACCAGGTTCCCCGGTCTATGACGACATGGACAAACGTGGTTACTTCATCGCGCGGTCGATTACCGGTGGTTTCCATCCACGCGGTTCGGCCCTCTATGACGCGTTTAACCCGGAAGCTCGCAAATATTATTGGAAGCTGATGGATGATGCGCTGTTCAAGATCGGCGTGGATGCGTGGTGGCTCGATACCAGTGAACCAGAGACGGAAGGACGGGAAACCAACCTATTGGTAACCAACAAGGTGGCCATTGGGAATGGGGCGCGCTATGCAAATGAGTTTCCGCTGCTTACCACCACCGCTGTTTACCAAGGCCAGCGCAGCGCCTCGGATCAGAAACGTGTGTTCATCCTCTCGCGTTCCGGCTTCGCAGGCATACAACGCAACGCGACGTCGGTGTGGTCTGGTGACATTCATCCGAACTGGGAAACTTTCCGCAGGCAAATACCCGCCGGACTGAATCTGTCGGTTTCCGGCATTCCCTACTGGACTACCGACATCGGAGGCTTTGTGGATGCGAATCCCGATGATCCCGCCTACCGCGAGTTGTACGTGCGCTGGTTTGAGTTTGGCGCGTTTTGTCCGATCTTTCGCGCGCACGGAACGCGCACGACGAACCAGAATGAGATGTGGTCCTATGGCACAGAAGCGCAGAAAATCCTGACGCAATATGACCGCCTGCGGTACCGCTTGATGCCTTACATCTATTCAACGGCGTGGAAGGTAACCAACGAAGGATACACGTTCATGCGTCCGCTGGTGATGGACTTCCGCGACGACACGCGCGCCCAAAACATCGGCGATCAGTTTTTGTTCGGACCGGCGATCATGGTGAACGCTGTCACCGAACCGGGTGCAACTTCCCGCCATCTCTATCTGCCGAATGCATTGTGGTATGACTTCTGGACCGGTTCATCGATTCAAGGCGGCAAAGCAATTGACGTGCCGGCTCCCTTGGATCGTCTTCCTCTTTACGTTCGAGCAGGGTCTATCGTGCCTGTTGGTCCTGACCTTGAATATGCGACGGAAAAGCCGGCGGATCCGATCGAGTTGCGCATTTACCGTGGCGCAAATGGTTCCTTCTCGCTGTACGAAGATGAAAACGACAACTACAACTACGAGAAGGGCGCTCATGCGATCATCCCTTTCTCCTGGGATGATTCGGGACGGACCCTCACCATCGGCGCCCGGGTAGGCTCCTTTCTCGGGATGGCGCAAACTCGCACATTCAAGGTGGTATTCGTTTCCGAAGGACATGGCCACGGAGATGGATTGACCGCGACAGCAGACAAAACCATCCAGTACGACGGAAAGAAAATCACAGTTATGCCGTAGCAGCACGGGGAACCTCGTCCGAACTCAACCCAACCGGATGATCCATAACCCAGGAATACGTCGCGTATTATCATACAGATAGATGGCATAAGGGCCGGTCGACGCTGGCTCAATTCTGATCGACGCCGTTCCCGCTTGAAACATCGTGGCGACTCAACCGGGGCCAGACTCCTGACGAGCACTCCCGCCGCGACGGGACGCCCTTGGTGGCCTACAAGGAATCCTCGATTGTGTTTCTATTCTTAAAATCTTAATTGGATAAGTCCGCGACAGAGGAGTAAACTTCGCTCCACCAAATAGACTCCGTGGGCGCCGCGCCTCCCTGTCGGGTCGAGTGGGGGTTAACTGTGAACGCTTTGCTCCTTCTCTCACTGCTCACAATAGTTGGGCTGTGCCAGGCCATGCTTGCGCCGACCATTGGCGCCACGACAAAGCCAAACTCCTCCGAGACATCTGTGAACGTGGACCAAGCCGCAGTTTCCTCTTCACCGGAAAGTGACATTACCATTCCCGGACCATTACGGTCGTTTCTACGCATGAGCGGGATCAGTCTGAAGGTGTCGCAGGCGGAGGTATTGCCGTCAGTTGCTCATACGGTGATCCTGCAGGGGTATCAATTGGGAAAGCCCACCGAGTATCTGATTCTGTTGCGACGCTATGTAAACCAAGCAAAAGAGCTCACGGTTCTAGCGGGGAACGACGCAAGCATTCGTATCAATGGCTGCAAAGACGTGGGACCTCTGCTACGTGTCCTTGGTTATAGAACTCAAGGAGAGTGTGGGCACAGCGAAATGGCTTTGGTAACGGCGGACGCCGAGAGAGCATTTCTGACCATTGATTCAGGGTTCCCTCTTCTCGATCTCGAAGAGGCCCTAAAGCACGATGGTCCATTTGTTTTCGGCTATAAAGGCAGCACAGTGCCGATGCTTTTTACGTCTGGTGACTGGACGGCAATCGCAAATAAGAAAGAGCAGGAGAACAGGAGCTTTCTGGACGCTCTGTTGTACGAACCTAACGTGGCGCGGCTGTATTGGGCCGTGTCCCGAATCGAGCCGGAAACCAGATATGCATTGAAGAAGAACATCGGGCTGGCGAAATTGTTCCCGCTTGCTTCGATTGTGGATCTGTACGGGAGTCAGATCTGCATCCGGGATGGGGCTGTGGTAGTCCCTGGTGGCCGAGCAGCCGAGAAGCAATGGCAAGAAATGGTGGGAGCAAGTCCCCATGCGCCGACGGAGTTTGTTCTGCAACTTTTTTCTAAGGACCGCGGATGGGTGGCAGCCTATTTTGATGCCATGGCGCGCACGAGCCTGAGTCAGCAAGAACACTTCGTAGAAGGGCAGCGCCTGAAGCGCTACTACTCCGCGTTTCGTGCAGCAGGGGCTTCGGCGGAGGCGGGGGCGAGGCTGCCGTTCAGACCCGCACCTGCGCTGATGGTTCTGGTCAGCCGCCTGCAATGGGACAGCAAAGGAGAGCCATATGTGCCCGGGAACTTGCAGGTATGGAGCCAGATCCTTCGAGACCGGGGAGATTTCAAACTAATCCGTCAGCCAGGCAAGCGTTCTGCGGGGTGGCAAAATCCCGATCAGTTGGCGGAAGCCATGTTTGCGTTTTCGCAAGTCGAGACGGATTCCGGTCCGCTGCAGGCCTATCTCTATTTGAGCGAATTAGATCACCGCCGGGGACCGGGACGGCGACTAGGCAACTCGACGGTAGTTTTGCTGGCGGACAAATTCTCAGACTTCAGCAGTCAGTATTTGATCTTTTCGGAATTTCCGGAGCTAAGCGATAACGCGATTGCTCAATTCCTGACGACGGCTGAAGCGCTTAACAAGATCCCCGATCATACGTTGCGCGGAAACGCGATGGGGATTTTCCAGGCAAACGTAGGAATTTGGCAGATCTTGGCCAGGCAAAGCGAAATTAGTCAGTCGCAACTGAATTCTTCGTGGATGGAGATGATTAAGCCTTTCTCGGAAGTATCTACGGCCGGGCAACTCGTGACAGCCGGGCGCAGTTCCTTGGACCAAGTGTTTCGCGCGGCCACGGGCAAGGCGAGCGGATCACAGAACGAACTCGTCAACCTGCTCGCGGGAACTCGCCAAACGAGCGCGGAAGGTCAGCAAGTACACACGGAGGTGGCCAACAAGATTCGAGCGGTATTGGCCGATCAACGACTGGTTTCTCTGGATACGCTGTTTGCGCTGGACGACGGTCTGAGAAATCCCTCGCGAGGGACAAACAGCAAAGAGGAATTGGTTGCGCTGGCAGGTGAACTTCGCGAATTTGAAATGCCCCAGCCGATCTTCAGTAATAGTGAAAGGACACGTTGGGCTGCCGGAACATACAACAATCGCCATACCGAACTACAGATGCGCACCGACATCGGGAAAATTATCAAGTCGCCTGCATCTCCAAAGCAGCTCGAAGTTGCCCGCGGAGACCTCGCTACATTTCTGAGGGATACGCTTGTCGGGATGAACTACGCCTACTACGAGCCGCCAGGTTCGCAGACGCTGCACAATAATCCGCTGTTTGTTCGTTCGCATGACTTTTCCGGGGACACGGTGATGGGCATTGAACGGGTGTGGCAGGCTCCGCGGTTATTTGGAGCCGGATCGCCGGCTGGCGGTGGCGCTCATCTGATCGGATCACTCGCTGACTTGCCTTACGTCCTGGCGGAGACGGAACAAGATTTCATCGCTCCCGATCATGTCCAGGCACTGATTTGGCAACAATTCGTGCCCGGTCTTCTTAGCAATGCGGTTGTGCCACGCTGGTGGAACATCAGCCGGAATGAGCTGCATGCGGTGGCGCTCTTGCAACGAGCCGGAGAGCAGCTATTGACGGCCTCGGCGAATGACAAGGACCTTGCCGGCAAGGTGACGGCGATTCTTTCGGATCGCATGTTCCCCGAGCGTCGCGCCTGGGTGGAACTTACTATTCAAACGGGTAAGACAAGCGAGTTGGTCGAAGCTATAGCACCGGCCGATACATTCTATCTGGCTTCGGAGTTCCGGCAGAGATACCCCGGGGAGTTCGACCGAGTCAGCCCGGCGGGCCAGGAACTGGAATCGCTATTGCGGGCGGATCCTGAAGAGCTCAGTTGGGACAACTTATCGCGCGACTTCGGCGTCATTCATCCAGTTTTTACCCAAACCTATGGACGCGAAATCATCAATGTGAGACCGTTTCCGGCTTTGGGCGGAAGCTACAACCGTTTGATGGGTGAATGCTGGGACTCTGGGAATCTTTATTGGGCGCGGTTGGCGGATGAAATGGGAGAATCCCCGGTCATGCTGAACCGCATCGTTCCGGTGTTGACGCGTCGCATGGTCGAGAGGATTTCAGCCAGTGATCTGGAGGATTGGCCAGCGACACTCCGGGCCTTGCGGGAGACTGGAGAAGAATTCCGGCAGGGGAAAATCTCGGCGCTGGCGGGAGTCGCGGAAAACAGAAATTAGTTGCGCATTGGATTTTTGGTGTAGACCCTAGGGAACAAGGATGCAGACGGTGAAGAAGACATTTTGTTGGTTTCTGTGTGGATGTCTAGTCGTGTGTTTCTACGTCGGAGACAATGTGACGGCTCAGGCGCCTACCCAGGCGCCCGTTCAAGTGGATCCTCACATTCAAGTGATGGTCGACCTGGTGCAACTGAATGTTGCCGTAACGGACAGTCGGGGGAACTATGTCACAGGGCTGCAACCCAGCGACTTTGAGATAGCCGAGGACGGAATTCCTCAAAAGGTCGCTACCTTCGGAGAAGGGAATGAACCTACTCGCCGCTTGGCGGAATCCCCATCAGGGAAAAAGGATTTGAACGGTGTTACTGGCGGTGGCGAGAAAACGGGAACTGACCAGAACGACTCATCTGAGCGAATGTCCGCATCGGACCTGAGTTCGGCCCTCGCCGGTGCCAACGTTTTTGTTCTTTTCGATACCAGTAACTACATGTATCGCGGGTTCGTTTTTGCACAGGACGCCATATCCGATTTCATTCGCTCCTTGGAGAGCGCAGATCGCATCGCGTTCTATTCTTACAGCCGGGACTTGTCTCGAGCCGCCCGGCTCACCACCGAGCGGGCGGAAGTACTTCGTGGCGTGCGCACGACGGTGGCAGGAGACGATGCGGCACTCTACAACTGTTTACTGCTGACGGTGAAGGATGCGTCACAGTATTCCGGCCGCAAGGTGATTGTTGTCTTCTCCAACGGACCGGACAATGCCAGCATTGTGCCGCCCGAGGACGTGGCGGAACTGGCGCAGTCCACGGGCACAGCAATCTACATGGTGAGCACGCGACAGGCCCAGTTGGAGCCCATATCAACGGCAGTCTTTGAACGCATGACCGCCGCCACCGGGGGCAAAGCGTACTTCGCCAAGACCTGGAAAGACGAGCAACGGGCGTTCGCGTCCATCCGGGATGACCTGGCGCATCTCTATTCCCTGAGCTACTACCCGCAAGCGAATCCCAATAAGGGCTGGCGCAGCATCTCCGTGCGACTGACTTCTGATCGCATGAAGAAATATCATGTGAGAACCCGGAACGGGTACCGTTTCCAAGCCTCGCGAACCCCCAAAGTGGACACGGCGGGTATGGCGGGAACTACTGGCCAACGTTGAGCCTCTACTGAGCTTTCTGAAAAACCCAACCTTCCTTCGCAAGCCCGAATCCATGGTGCACCGTTCATGGTCATGCGGTTAACGCGGAAGAAGCCTTACCAATTTGTGTCACGCGATCACCGCGTCTCCATTTGCGCTGGGGAAGATTTTGTGGCTGGCAAGCTCTACTACGGCTCGAAAATGCAAGACGTTCTTCGCGCGTTGGGCTTGGCTGCTGCCCCTGTTGGACCGAGCGTTTATGTTGAGGACGAAGAAGAACAAAGGACGTTTAGACTGCACTGCCGTTGTGATTCGATGAGTAAGATACTCCCTTAGCTTTCGTCGGTTTTTTCTTTTCCAAGCACAGAATTGAACCGGTGCGCGGTTTCATCAATTTCCAGCCGATTCTTAAGCAGGAGTTTTGCTTCTTCGACTATCGGGTTGTGCGAATCAATCTCCTGGCATAGCTTCCAAATCATATTCTCCAAGTCGGTGATGCGCTGGACAACTTGCGGCGCGCTCGTCTGTGCCTTAACGTAGCGGTCGAGCTGGACTTCACCTTCGATCTGTTCGATGACTTCCTCCGCCACCGTCCGGTCGCGCTGTTCGTTAAGTGCGCCATGATGAATGATGGGGAATTGTGAAATGGGTTGGTCAGTCATGTCTGCTCCTGCGAGACGGCTCGAAGGTCGCCATCATGGTCCTCCGATCGTATGCACGAATCACTTATGTTACTGCCAGATATCAACTCGATGTTGATTCAGATGAACAGTGATGATCGGGTTCCCAAAAACGAAAAGGGCTTCCGGTGGAACTCCGAAAGCCCTTTGTCCTCTTCGGATTGGTTGCGAAGGTCTAATTTGAACTGAAGACCTTTGGGGTAATAAGGTGTTCTAATTGGTCTTCTTGCTGACTAGCCCGCCGACTGCTTTTGTTGGGGCCGATACGGCGGCTCCTGGGGCCTTAGCCGCCTCGCTCACCGCGCCAGTAGCCACGCCGCCTACTACGCCTCCAACATCGGGAATAAATTTCGGGTCTGACGTTGTGCCAGTGATGGCGAACGGAACTCCGCCCTTACCGCTGCCCGCAGTCGCCACCTTGGTCACGCCGCCGACAGCACCGCCAGTCAAGTTTGCCAGCATCTTGAAGTTAAGCGCTCCCGCCGGACTTACTGTTCCTGCTCCGGTAATTACGCCGATGGCAGGCACGTCCAGGTTGATGTTGTCCGCCTTCGTGCCCTCTGGCGCGACCCGCGCATCTAGGCTGAAATTCTTGATCTCTGTGTCGGGCTTGGAGATCGCCTTGCCAGCGAAGGCCGACAAGGCTCCCATTTTTTCTCCCAGGTTGAAGCCCGCGAGGCTGCTTTCGGAGAGTTGCACCGGGCCGGTGATTACGAGTCCGTCTACTGGCCCTACCACGTCGAGCTTCAATGAGAGCGTGCCACCCTTCAACTGTGAGCCACTGGGAAGTTCGATGCCCAGCGCTGGCAACATCGCCTCCAGTTCTTCCACGGGCATTCCCGGCGCGTTCAACTTCAAATTGACCACTTGCGTGTCCCCGTGAGTTTGCACGGTTCCCGTCAGATGTGCCTGCGCCTTACCGATGGAAATATCGCCTTGCGCCAATGTTGCCGATTCCTTATCTAGATCCACGTCGACGCTATGCTTGATCGCAACCGTTCTGGTCGCCGGCGTTCCCTTAGGCGACATCTTCAGCTTTACTCCCGTGAACGTCCCGATAGCCTTCGCCTGGCTCCCGTTGGAGTTTAGCGTCCCATCGAAACTCGCCAACCCATCAATGCCTGTGGCGGGATCAATGAAACCGTAGGCTCCGATATTCATGTTGTTTACCTTCACGGCCACCTCAAATGGCGTCTTAGCCGCATCCTCGGCGCTGATCGGCCCCGCTTCTCCCGTGATATGGGCATCCCCTCCGCCGGGCAGTTGCGCTCTTAGCGAGAATGGGAACCTCGAAGTACCGGAGAAGCCGGTCACCGTGATGTTCACCTGGTCGTATACCCTGAACTTGCGCGAAGAATTTGTTCTTCCTACCGTCAGCTTGCCGTCCGTGACATTCAACTTCGCCACGGAGAGATTCGGAGTACTGGATTCGCCCGGTTTGGATTCCGCTGGCTTCTTGTTGGCAGCGCCACCCAGGCTGGAGAAATTCCAGGTTCCCTTTGCGTCCTTCAATAGGGTAATCTCTGGCTTTTCCAGCAGCAGTTCGGTCACATGAATTTGCTTGGAGAAAATCAGCGGCATCAACTCAATTCCAATCTTCAAACGGTGGGCCTTCACGAACGGAGTTTTGCTGAATGCGGGGTCGTCCGCGATGGCTATATCGTCCGCTTCGACGGTGCCTGAAAAGAGCGACAAACTTAGATTTCCGAGTTTGACATCCCTCCCCAATGCGCTGCTTGCCTCCGCCTCAATTTTGGGCCGGAAGCTGTTCACATTGATCAGGAACGGCAGCGCGATCAGCGTCACGACCAGCACGGCAAATACAATTCCTATAATCTTCATCCAGTGTTTCATAGTATTCTTCCTTTTCTTGGGACCGAAGAACGGGTATCCGAAAAACTACCAAAGTCGTGCTCGCAGAACTACGGTGGGGCCATGTGATTGAGGTTCTCCAGCACCTGGATCAGCCTCGAGCCCTATCTTTAGCGTCCTGGACGATCATGTCTCAATTCAGATCAGACAGCGCGACGAATCCCGTGATAGGCCACGAGGAAAAGCACCGCGCCGACCACCGCAACCAGGAGGCTGTAGAGATTGAGGCCAGTGACTCCAGTCGCACCGAGGAAGCTGAAAATCCATCCACCGACTACCGCACCAACAACTCCCAAGACGATGTCGATGAAAATTCCTTCTCCCGCCTTGTTCACGATCTTGCTGCCAATAAAGCCCGCAACCAAACCTAGTGCTATCCAAGCCAAGAATGACATTTTACGTTCTCCTTAAGTGGCGGAGTTCGCTTGTAACTTACTTTCGCTGAGGGCGACGGGCTATTCGGAAAACTACCAGTCTTGTCCCTGAAGAACTACGGTGTCTCTACGTTGGGGGTGCGATAGAGGGCTTGTGATGACGGAAGTTTGGGCGAGAGTCGATTAATGAGGCCAACCGATCCAGGAGTACTGCCAGGCGACGGAGACATTTTGATAGTTCCCACCATAGTTGATGTAAGCACCATTGTTATAACTGAACTTCAAGGACTGGTACTTGTTCAAAGGAACAGAAAGAGTTGCGCCGATGCGCGAATTGTTCTGGAGGGTCTTGGGATTAGAGATGCCATTTTGACTGGTCACTCCGCCGTGCCAGTAGTTGCCGTCGAGGGAGACCCAGAACCTGGACCTTATATCGTAGCTAAGATGTCCTTCAAATGCGGCGACGGGACTTTCGGACTGTGATCGCGTTGCAGGATAGAAATCGTTGTGAGAGAAAAATTCGGGATTGGTCGTAAAAAACCATACCGCTCCGTATCCATCGAGCACCCAATGTCCCCAGCGGTGTGAGTAGCCGAGCTCGGGCTTAAAGGCCCAGCGGTTTGTGCCTAGATTGACCAGCTTCGTCGGATCGTACTGTCCTGTTGGGGCCAGCACTTTGAAGCTGACCCCGATAATCGTCTTTTGCTTCCACTTCTGCATCTCCGCCGCGGTCATCGCGGGGCCTCCCTTCAAGTTCACGGAAAAACGGAACACCCCGTCCATCAATCCTGAGCGATAAGCGCTTTTCTCCGCACCCAAGATCGTTCCGTGAAAATTGCCCACGCCGTAGGGAAGCCCGACGAGGACATTGGCTGAGCGGCCGAAAAAATCAAGTGTGTGATACATGGTGACGATGGGTATGCTCGTTGACGCGGTTGCGCCCGTGATCGGAGCGGTACCGTCAAGAAGCAGGTTCCCAGTGTAGTAAGAATAGGTCATGGTCACTGCGTTGGCTTGAAGCGGAGTGATCAGGTAGGCCCTGGGAGCCAGATCCTGAGCGAAAACGAGACTGGCGGCCCACAAGCTGGTCATGGCCAAGATTGATAAACGATAGAGCAAGCTTATTTTTCACCTAGCTCGTCACTGTTTCAGGAGACAGCCTGTGCGGCGGGTTGACCACTTGCGGATCGGCAGTTCTGAACACATTAGGCTAAACCTGTTGCGGCGGGACCAGGCCCGAAGGTCTGCGGCCAAATCACGGATGGTTCTCCACCACTGAAGAAAAAACAGCTTGGGTTACTCCGAAGGTCGCCGCATAGGCAGCATGACGCAGATTTGGCCCAGCCCACAAATCGTCGACTAGAACCGTTCGAAAGTTTCTTCGATGTTTCTTTTGCCACGGTTGGTCGGGACCGGTTCGCAATGTAAACGTTTGCGCCGATCCCGAACGCCGGGGTGAAGCGTTATTCAGATCAAGAAACGAGGCGCAATCCTGCTCGAGAGATCCTGATACCGAGAGCGAGAACAAGACTCACGAGACCCAACAAACCGATGAGAGGCACAGAGCTGGCGGTCTTCGGTAGCGTCGCGGGAGTCGCTGCAGAGGCGACCTCTGTTGGCGGTGGGGTTGACGGCATCGGCTTCGGACTTGAAGTTGCTACCAGCATTGGCTGATCCGCAGGCGGAGCTGGTGGAGGAGGAGGCATAGTCCCAGTGAGCTTGCGCTGTTGAGTTACAACTTGTTCGGGAACCTCGACGATTTTCGTGGCGGTGATGATCATTCCTGGCCGCAACGCGAAGGCGTCCAGCATTTCACCGTTGACCTTGAATTTCTGGTTTTTGGGAATCTTGAACTCTTGATTCTTGCCATCCTCCAAGGTGAGGATAACCGACATCGGGGGAGTTACATGCCAGACTTTCCCAGTGACTGTCTGAACGGTGGTAATCATTTTTGGTGTGGTGGTTGTGGTGATCGTACGTTGTACCTTCATGCCCACTTTCAGGTCATGAACGCTCAGTTGTTGGCCGTCAACGGTGATTCTGACACTGTCGGGTACATTGGGAAAATGACGAATCTGTCCATCTTCCGCTCTGACAACGAGGTCATTTCCGGAAACGTAGACGACTTCACCGCGCTCGGTCTTGGTTGTTTGCGTGGCGCCCCCGGCAACTGACGTGTCCGTGGTTGTTTGTACTTGTGCGCCGACTGCCGCTGCGAAAATCGTGGCGGTAATCGCGGCAAACAGCGCAGGCACAAACGCCCGCTTCATTTGGAATAACATTAGTTTACTTTCTCCTTTGTATTGATTTGATTGGATAATGCACCTGGGAAACCTCTGGAAACTTCAAAGTCCAGCGCTTTTGCATGCACGATGAACCGTTGTGGCGCATCGCCGACGAAATAGAACGGGTAACACGTCACGAGCGTTAAGGAAGGCGCGCCTCGGTTGGCCAACACGCTAACGTCTTCCGGTTGGACAATTTCAATTTGCTCGACAACATAGTGAGTAGTCTTGTCTGGCGCGATCAACTCCAGTTCTTCTCCAATCACGACGTCCTTCAATCCACGGAAGAAACCATCACGATGACCCGCGATGCCAATGTTGCCAGGCTCGCCGATCTTGGCGGTCTCCACGATCCGCCCGACACCTCGGTTTAGCGTTAGGTCATCGGTTCCGTTAAAAACGGGTACTTCAATGTGCAACTTCGGGATGCGCAGGATTGCCTCGGGCTGATCGACTTTGGTCGTCAGGCTTTCCCGGTACGCCTGTATTCTCTTTGGGTTCCAAATCGTAAAATCGGTGCCTTCATTGAGGTGTGAATTTGCTGCGCCACCTTCTCCTTCTGCAGCTGTTCCATAGGAACGCTCGAAACTCTGCAGGGCCAGGCGACTCGAAAAGTGGCTGTGAAGCCTCGTGATTGCGAATGCAGATAGCATGACGATTCCTATAATCAGAAACACTTGCTCAGCACGCCGCCAAAGTGCTTTGTCCTTAGCCATAAAACCAGGGCGATCCCAGATTTCGGCAGGGCAAGTTCCGAACACCGTTGCGAGTAATCGCGTGACAACTCAACCGCCCTCCCCGGCTTAGTGGCCAGAAGGGGAATGGACCCAAAGCAAAAGGCTCCTGCGAATGCGGCCAATTAGAGATAATTCGTTCTGTCTCCCAGGAAGCCCAACTGGTAACCACTCCGCACTTGGGTTGGAGAATATATTCGAAGACATGGCCAAGTTATTCGGAAAACTACCAAGTAGGCACCGGGAGAACTACGGTATTGGCCTACCTGGTTCAGCTAACCCCTACTGCGACAGCACACATCAAAGTGCCGGGTCCAAATGCGTGATTCAGTCGTTCACTCGCCCAGAATTGGCCCAGCTGGCAAAAGCGCCTGCGGCCAAGGCTACCGGAATCATTAAGGGCATGTGAAAAAGGTGGAGCGAGCAGTGTTTCAGGCGATTCTCCCTTGACGCCGGCACATCATTCGGCTACGTTGTCGTGGCTTCTAGAGAGAAACAACCTCTGGGATGCACACACACAATGACGTTTGACTGGCCGCCCGCCAGACTGCCCACTCAACAAGCAAAACCTGCCCAGAAAGAAAGAGAAGAAAGATGACTCCGGATGAACTCAACAACATCGCGGTTGAATTGAAACGACTCGGCTCTGAATTAAACCTGTCGGACCATCAAAAAGAGGGGCTCAAATCCTTCTTGACGGAGAAATACGAGAAGTTGCAAGAATACAAGAAGCAGAATCCAAACGTCTCGAAAGAGGATATTGCCCAATACCTCGCCAAGAACCGTAGCGCTGGCCGTGAGAAACTCGAAAAATTCTTGACGCCAGACCAACTCACAAAATGGGATGCGGAGATCGCCAAGGCTAAGGATTTCCTCAGCCAGCGAGCCGCGTCGGCTTAACCAAGAAAAAGCGTTTCTCGAACTTCGAAGCCGGTCTTTTGCTACTGAACTTCGAGAAAATCTGATCGAAAGCACATCTTCGTAGGGCGACTGTCTCAGCAGTCGCCCTTTTTACGTTCGCGGCACTGCGTTCTTAAGTTGGCTTCCGAATCGCTGGTCGAGCGACAGACGGCACAGTAATTCTTCGGAGAGCTTTTTAGTAGTTTTCCGAATATCCGATAGGGCGCACTCACATTACATTGCAACCACGGGAGAATTAAGCAATAGGTGGGCGGCCGGCAATATCAACGCCATCCCCATGGCGACTCCAAGGGCCAACCTGACCATGGTCGCCCACCAACTGCTCCTGAAGTAGGTTAACGACGCGTCTGGATGCCGGCAACATTGGGACGAGCAGCCGCGCAATAAGGTTGCCGGGCATTTTATTCGAGTTTGCAGGACCGGAATATCTGAATTTTCCCCTGGGCGGGGGGAAAGTTTGGGTACTACGAATCCTGCAAAGTATGGCCCCGGGTCTCCAGGTCCGGGGCCACCTTCATCTTCGGTAATCCCGAATTCGCGGCGAAAAGGCCATAAGGAATACACGCAAGCTTCGCCACTCTGGACACGATTCTGATCAGACCGGGGACGACAAGGAGAGAACAAATGAAGAAACGATTGGCTATTTTGGCATTGGTGACTATGGCGGTAGTAATGGTAGCGTTGCAAGTCCGAACGCAACCAACAGCGGTGAGCAATTTAACCTCGGCTAGCGCGGCGAAGCGTATCGTCGCCGCAGCGGATGACTCGGCCATCAATTCGGATGCGCTTGCCGCGCTGAACAGTATGGGCAGCTACCTGCGTACACTGAAGACATTCCAGGTCGAAGCGGTGACCACCAAGGACGACGTACTCGATGACGGACAACTGATCCAGTTCGACACTCACGTCAACTTGCTCGCGCGCATGCCGGACCGTTTGCGCGTGGAGGTCACAAGCTCACGGCAACATCGATTCTATTTTTACGACGGCAAGAATTTTACCCTCTTTGCCCAACGCGTGAATTATTACGCAACGGTGCCAGCTCCCGAAACCATCGGAAAGCTGGCCGACGAACTCAACGACAAGTTGGGTATTCAACTGCCTCTTGAGGACCTCTTCTTTTGGGGTGGACCGCGGTCGAAGGTCAATGAGATTACCGGGGCGATCGACGTCGGACCTGCCGAAGTCGGCGGCGTTACCTGCGAGCAATATGCCTTCCGCCAGCCGGGATTGAATTGGCAAATTTGGATTCAGCAGGGTGACTTCCCATTGCCGCGAAAACTGGTGTTGTCGACGTTAACGGACGAGGCGCGGCCCCAGTACAGTTCCGTGCTCCAGTGGAACCTCGCACCCTCGTTCAATGAAGAAGCCTTCCAATTCCAACCACCTACCGACGCGCAAAAGATCGTGTTCGCGGGTGAAAAAGCCTCAGACGTTGCGGGAAATTAAAGGAGAACTCCATGAACCGAACAATCCAAAAGTCTTTAGTTGCACTTAGCGTTCTGCTTCTGCCGTTCTCAACAATCCTCAATGCTGGCCCTGGGGGCGGCGGCAACCACTCGTCCCGCGGGAGCGCAACCTCTAGCGTGAACCGGGGCAATACCAGCAACACCAATCGAAATAACAACACCAACGTCAACCGCAATACCAACACCAATGTAAACTCAAACAAAAACGTCAACGTGAACGCGAACAAGAACGTCAACGTCAACGTCAACGTGGACAACAATCGCGGCGGCTACTACGGCGGGGGCTACAATAACGGTTGCTGCTACCACCAAAGTGTTGGAGGAGCTGTGGCCACAGCAGCTGCAGTAACGGCGACGACTATGGTGACGGCGGCTGTTGTCGGTTCCATGGTGAATACGCTTCCGCCTTCCTGTACGTCAGTCATCGTGAATGGCATCGCGTACCAGCAATGCGGCAGTACGTGGTATCAGCCACAGTTTTCGGGTGGCAATACCAACTACGTGGTCATAAACGCGCCTCGGTAAGGTGTACGAACCTCTCGTTTGCCCGACGGCGCCTCAGCAATTCACTTCCAGTCGGCGGAGCCGCCCTCAACTGAGGGCGGCACGCGTTTCGGCCGAGGACCAGGCTGGCTGTCGACCTCAATTTGCGCGAAGAATCAGACCACGATGCAGCGACCCTTATCATATTCTAAGTTCACTTCAACAATGCGGGTGTTCACCATGCATCTTCGAGAGAAATATCGGGCACTAGCTGTGACGTTGGCTGCAGCACTCCTGTACGTTTGCACTTTCCCTGCTATTCTCTTGGCCGGGCAGGATGCAACACCTTCTGAGCCACATCTGCTCCACACCATCACCACCACAGAGATGTTCACGTTTTTGTTCTTGATGCTGGGTCCCATCAAGATTCTTGGCCCTTTTGTGCAAATGACGCGCAAAGGCGATGAAGTGTTTGCGAAACGGCTGGCCGTTCGCGCCTTTTTCTTTTCCTGCGCGGCCTTGGCAGTTGCGGCAGTGATTGGCGAGAGGTCCATGCGGAAATATCACATCTCGGTCCCAGTGCTCGCGATCGCCGCGGGAATCATCCTATTCCTTGTGGCCCTGCAGACCGTAATGCATCAGTTCGATACCAACGCCACGCCGACGCATCGCGAGTACGAACCCTCGATGAGACTGGCGGTTTCGCCGCTGGCGTTTCCAACCATCGTGACGCCTTATGGTGTCGCTGCGGTAATTGTTTTCATGACCTTAACGCCGGACTTTGTCACTCGCACCGAAATATTCGGCGCATTACTGGTATTGATGCTACTGGACCTCGTCGCCATGCTCTTTGCAAAGCCCGTGCTGAAATATGCAGGCATGCCGCTGCAGCTGCTCGGTACAGTGCTTGGAATTATTCAGGTTGCACTCGGCTTGCAGATCATTATGGCCGGCCTGCGCGGTTTGGGCGTGTGGTCCCCACGATAAACAGAATCATCGCAACGACAACCTTATGCAGTGGATGCCGCAACATGCAGGCGCTCTTGCACTTATGTTCCGAACGGATGGAGTCCATCATTACGTAAGTGGTTCTTCGGTAGTTTCTCGGGGCTACGCTAGTAATTTTCCGAATACCTTCTCATTGGCCCCGGAAGTAAGTTGCAGACAATGCGTGAAGAAGCGACAAACGGGCGATCGGAATCTTCGATCAAACCTCAACTGGCACCCCCTGTGTCATTATCAATTCCGGTCGCCCACCCCCAAAACCCGAACGAACTATTCGCCACGCGCTGGTTGGTTTTTCTTTGTATGCCAGACGCGACAGAAACGATGATTCACGATTCGAAATACCGGCATCCATTTTACAGGGAGCTGTTAAACTGAATTGTTTCCCGGGCGGGGAAGAATTCAGGCACAAAACCACCCTGTGAACCACAGCCCCGGACCCTCGGGTCCGGGGCTGCTTTTTGAGATCCGCCGTGCAGGTAAGGGTGATTTTCATGACGCGAATGCGGGTGGTAGTGGCGGACGACGTTGCTCTAATGCTCAGTGCCGTAACCGCATTGTTGCAGAAATCCTTCGATGTGGTTGGCGCGGTTTCCAATGGACGAACTGCTCTGAAGAAGACCTTGGAGCTAAAGCCCGATGTGGTTGTTCTGGACGTCTCGATGCCCGTCATGAATGGAATCGAGGTAGCGGGTCAGCTGAAGAAGCGCGGCAGCGAGGCGAGGATCGTGTTTCTCACCAGCCATGAAGATCCTGAAATTCAGGAGACTTGCCTTGCCGTGGGAGGGCTCGGCTATGTCTTGAAAGACCTCATCGCCACGGACTTGATTCCAGCAATGAATGAGGCGCTCGCAGGTCGTGTGTTCTTCTCAGTTCTCTCCCCTCACCATAGAGAAAGAGGGTAAAGCGTGCACGTTGCTTTTTCGCCGCTTTATCCACCGCCTCAAGACTTAGAAAGAACGACCGTCTTCCATTCAAAAGGAGCGTCCCGACCGCTTCCCCGGTGGTCCTGGCCATTCCGATGGTTTCACGCATATTGCCATAGTAAAGGCGGTTGGAATTTGAATACAGATTGCGACCAGAGCCAGAATCGCCAGCATGGTCACAACTCCAGGTTCGCGAAAGCTTTCAACCCCGGCCAGGAACGCTACCGAAACATTTCGCTGTGAAGTTCCCAGTGCCAGGACTTTTCTTGTGTCCACATGCGGTCCGCCAAGAGCAAACCCAGACCCGAGCGAGGCGAGCACGAGTAGAGCCCCAGCGACGATAGCCTTAAGGCTTCCTTCCCGAGGCACATTCGGAAGATTGGCTGCCAGGCCCAACGCGATGACTAAAATCAGCGCCACATTTGAGGCGACACGGAAAACGGGCTGGAGTCGCTCAGCGATCTGATCGCGATAGGCTCGAAGAAACAGTCCCGCAGCGAGTGGCGGGAGCACCACCGTCAAAAGTGGCCTCGCAATAGACCACGCGTGCGCGTGCACAGCCGGGAAAAACGTCGGCAGCACCAGGGGCATATACGCGATTGTCACCGCCATCTGCAGTGCCATAAGCCCGATGGCAAGCGCGACATTACCTCTGGCAAACTCCACAAGCTTCGGGAAAAGTGGAGCGCCGCTGGCCGTCCCTAGCAGGAGCAACCCAATCGCGAGCGACCGATCCATGGTAATTGTTTTGGTGATCAGGTAGGCCGAAAGTGGAACCAGGACAAAGTTGGCCGCCAACGCCGAAAGCACCAGCCGAGTGGACCTGAACGGCTCAGAGATCTGCCGGATCGTCATGTTCAGCCCCATGCCGAACATGCTGGTCAGCACAAAGGCAAACACAGCAAACCGCAACGGCAGTTCCAGAGAGTTCGACAAAATAGTCTTTCTTAGTCTTGTGGGTGTTCTTGCTTAACTCGTACCAACGCGGGGATTCTCAGCACAAGCTCTGTACCCTTACCGGGAGCGCTGTTGATCATCAATTTTCCATTCAGGAGCCGCACGCGTTCCTCCATGTTCGTGAAGCCGATGCCCTTGGCAAATGCCTCTCCTGAACTAAACCCTCGTCCTTCGTCGCGTACCCGCAGTTCCAGTTGGTTCTCCTGCCGGCTGAGGGTGACGTAGGCTCTCGCGCTGCCGGAGTGCTTCGCAATGTTCATCAGACTTTCCTGCAGCACGCGATAAAGGCACGTGGCAGCCTGCGGCGAAGCGTCGTCATTGGAAGCCGAAGCTTCAAACACGGTTTCGATCCCACGGGTACGCTGGAACTCACTGCATTGGGCCCTCAGCGCCCGCACCAGGCCGAGTAATTCCAAGCGGGCCGGGTGCAGTTGCCGCGACAAGCCGTGCAGATCTTCCGCCACCGACGATATGGATTCCCGGACGTCTTCAAGATCGGCGTTCAGTTCGCCGGCGGACAGGGCGCGATCGCGTCCCGCCAGGTTGGTGATTTTCATGGACACGAGAGCCAATCGCTGGGAAAAGTCGTCGTGCAGTTCACGCGCTATTCTGCGGCGTTCCTCTTCTTGCGAATCGACAACACGTCCCGCCACGGTGAACAGTTGTTGCGCTGCCGCCTCCAGTTCTTCCTTTTGTTTCAGGAATTCGATCTGTGCGCGGCGTCGCTCAAAGAATCGCGAAAGCCGCTCACAGGCAGCTAACAGGGTATTGATCAATTCCTGATCGGAGGCGATTGGCCGGTCACTCGCAAACTCCAGGATTGCTTCGACCCTGTCGCCCACCAGGACCGGAAGGTGAATGGCAGATTGCACTCCGGCTTCCAAAGCGGCCGGGGCGCGAGGGTACAGTTTCGCATCCGAATAGTCGCTAAGCGGATCGTGGATGACTGGCTTGCGAGTACGCAACACTTCCCCCGGGGCGCCTGAATCGGTTGGCCAACTCAGCCGGGCACTGATGTCAACCAATTTTGCGAAACGCTCTTTGTCCTTCAAATAAAGAATATGCGCAGGCTTGGCCAATTCCGGCTCGTCATCATATATGAGTAAGGCATGGCCGCCCGGGAATTCCAGGATTTGGCAGATCACATTGAGGGAATTCTGCAGCGCTTCGCGCAACGTTGTCGCCGAAATCGCGATGGTGGCCACGATGTGCTCCAAGCGTGTCTGGCGCGTTGCTTTGTAAGCTACCTCGGTTGCTTGCTTTTGATCGCTCAGGTCCCAGGCCGAGCCGACAAATCCGGAAAGTTGGTTTTGCGGGTCCAAACGCGGTAGCCCACGATCATGGACCCACCGGTAACCGCCGTCCTTGTATTGCAGGCGATATTCGAACTCGAACTCGCGCTTCTCGTCGAACGCCGAGTGATATGCCTTCAAAATTCGGTCGCGATCTTCAGGGTGAACGAGCTTTAGCCAACCGTCTCCAAGCTGCTCCTCCTTGGGCACCCCTGTGAATTCCAGCCACTGGCGATTGAAAAAGGTACAGCCCTTGTCCGGGCCGGACATCCAAATCAAAACCGGGGCCGCATCGGCCAGCGCGCGAAATTCCTCGTCCAATGTCTGTGGGTGCAGTTTGTCTAATTTTTCTGCCGTGATATCTCTATGGAAGATCAGGGCATGCGCACCAAACTGCCGAAACGGGCGGACAATCTTGCGGTACCAACGAAACGTGTCACGGCTGCGGCAGATGTATTCGCGTTCGAAGTGGTCATTATCCCCGCTAATAACGGACCCGATACCCGTCCACACCTCGTTCAGGCCTTCCTCGGTAGATGTGGAGCGACAGAGAGAAAGATAATTGGTTCCCACCGGGTCGCTTAAGGCATCCGAGGAAGGTTCGTTCTGGCGGGCGAGTTCGTTCCAGGCAGAATTCACGGCCATCACCCGGCCTGTTGCATCGATCACCAGGCATGGGTCAGGCAGCACCTCAAGGAAGGACTGCAATAAGTGGAAGTCCGGATTTTTTGAAGCACCCTGGGCGGTCACTACTTCTCCCTCAACAAACCTCCATGCCTAAGCGGAGGTCTTAAACGTCTGGACATTGATCAATCCGATCTTGATCGCATGTTGTACCAGTTCCGCGTTGGTCCGGATTGCCAGCATTTTCATCAATTGGTATTTGTGGGATTCGGCGGTACGCGTCGAGAGCCTCAATTGCGCGGCGACTTCCTTCATGGATTTTCCCTCGGCCACCAGTTGCAGGACCTCGCGCTGACGAGGAGTGAGCTGAGGCCCCTTGGTCGCCGCCGGGCGACGGGCCGCCTCTGCCAGCAGGGTGACCAGGTCGCAGGGGAACTGCGGGCTCAGGTAGTACCCGCCTCGATAGACGCTCTGCAGCGCTTCCTTCAATTCGTCCCCGCTCGCCGTCTTCATGACAAACGCAGACGCTCCCTCGCGAAACACTTCGACCGCGACGCTCATATCAAAGTGCATCGTCAGCATTACGAACTTGCTGCGCAGTCCCAGTTTCTTGAGCGTGCTTAACGCGTCCAGGCCGTTCATGATGGGCATGGATACATCACTCAGGATCATATTGGGTTTATGCTGCACCGCTAAATCGACGAGCTCCCGCCCATTCGTGGCGATTCCGAGTACTTCGTAAGGCGGGCTTAGTAGCGAGCGGAGACTCTCAGCGAAAAGTTGGTGGTCGTCGGCAATCAGAATAGAGGGCATGGTAGCCTCCCGCAAAAAAAGCGCAGCTCAATCACAAGATTCACGGCATTGAATTCAGCGACGGGCGGAAGGAATCGGACCTGGTACAGTTTCTACAGAGCTGTCTTTACCGCAGTACGTTACAGTAAATTTACGTGCCTGGATATTGGTAGTTCTGACAGGTCTATTAAATTTCTCAAGAAAACTAGGCTAGTACTAGCCCTTGGCTTCCGCGCTGGCTCCGCGCTTCCCCGTATATTGCTGACACAGCATCTGCTTAACTCCGTAGTTTTCCCTGCCTCCTCTGTTGATTTTACGGATTCCCGAAGTGCTCCTTACGCGCCAGAGTGGATACGCCGGAGATCAGAAACCTATCGGGAAACCCGACGAAATGTACAACCCTCTTAAAGTCCTCGGTCATTGGCCGACCTGGTGTTTATTGGCCGGGCTAATGATCTGTGCACCCTCGAACGCCCAGGAACTCGGGAATGTTGTGCGCAGTGACAGGGGTCTCAAATCGGGAACTCAGCTCCCACCCGGTTACTTTTTCACTATACCCCTCTACTACGTCGAGGATTACACCAGCGTCCGTGGTCCGAATGGGAATGCGATTCCGGGAAAGATTACTGGCGATGTGAAGTTGTTAATTCCCGTGGCTTCGGTGACCACAAAATGGAAGTTGCTGGGCGCGTATTACGGATTCAAGGTCGCTTTCCCTTTCTCTACGCAGGCTGTAGGCTCAACCCTGGTGCCTATTTCGAAAGACAACAGCTATGGCTTTGGTGACATTTATATCCAACCGATTAACCTAGGATGGCACCTCAAACGCATAGATTATCTTGTCGCGTATGGATTCTATGCGCCCACCGGGAGTGGCATCCGCAGTCTGGACCAGTGGACCCACACCCCCATGTTCGGGGTCACCTACTATTTTGATTCCGCAAAAAAGTGGACCATCGCCGCCAATGCGACGGGTGAGATTCACCAGGTTAAGACCAACACCGACATTCTGGTGGGCAACTTCCTGACGGTCAAAGGCGGCTTTGGGTACTCTTTTCTCAAAGGCGCGGCGAGCGCGGGAATCGATTACGTCGGCCAGTGGAAGACAACTCACGACGGTGGAACGAATTTACCGGCCATCTTGCCCAACACCTTAAATAAGGCTTACGGTGTTGGGCCTGAGCTCAACTTCCCCATCTTCGTTAAAGGCAAGGTGGCCAGTTTCATCGGTGCCCGCTACGTTTGGGAATTCCATAACTCCAGCAACTTCCAGGGCAACAACTTGGCCCTGACGTTGACCGTGGCGAAGTTCGACTAATAGCGCGAATGAAAATACCTTTTGCATTTTTTCCGGCCACCTTGCTCTTTTGTTGCGTGTTGGGTTCATGCTGGGCACAAACTCCGACACCTGCAAAGGCACCTGCTGGCTCAGGGGATGAGGGGCTTGCGCAACAGGCTGCCGATCCCACCGCTCCATTAATGGCTTTCAATATGAAAGAAGAGTATTACCCGAGTTTCTACGGCTATCGCGGCTCGGGTAATGATTTTGTTGTTCAGCCGGTGATTCCATTTATGGCGTGGGGGCAAGCGAATCTCCTCCGTGCCACCGTGAACTACAACATCAACGGACCGGGCGGAAGCGCGCTCAACAACGTATCCGTCTTCGATCTGCTCGTCTTTAACGAAAAATGGGGACGCTGGGGTTTCGGCCCGTTGGTGCAGTTCGCCTCCAGTCAAGGGCCGGGCACAGACACCGCGCTGGCCGGCCCCGCGGTAGGTTTCGTAGCCAGAAAAGGAAAGTGGAACCTGGGCTTGTTCAACCAGAACCTTTTCGGCAGCTACACCCGCTTCTCGAGCCTTCAGCCCATCATCGCCTACATTCTTGGCAGGGGCTGGACGCTGGCCTCAGGCGACGCTCAATGGAGTGTGAATTGGAGAAAGCCACAGGTTGTCTATATGCCCGTTGGAGTGCAATTGGCGAAAGTCCAAAGGTTGGGCAAGCAACCTGTCCGATTCCTCTTCAATCCGGAGTACAACGCCCGAAACTATACCGGTGCGCCCCACTGGTCGCTTCGTTTCGGGTTCACGATTTTGGCTCCATCAAGGTGAGGAAAATGATGACGGAGGAATGATTATGAAGATCAAGAGAGTCTCTCAGGGCTTGGGTGTGATATTTGCCAGTGCCGCGTTGCTGTTGATCGCTGGATGCGGAACGAATGTCGAGGAAGCAAAGACGCCGGTGCAGGCCGCCGCCACTGCGAAGACAGCCGCCAACGTGCCAACGAATCCCATGAAAGAAGCGTACTTCGGCGAACAGCATCTTCACACGGCTTACTCGCTGGACGCGTACATCGGTGGTGCTCGACTTATGCCTTCCGATGCCTATCGTTTTGCCAAGGGCGAAGAAGTCGAAGTTGGTGGCGTCAAAGTCAAGCTCCACCATCCTCTCGACTGGGCTGCAGTGACCGACCACGCGGAATACATCGGCGAAATGTATTCGACCATGGTCGACGACGCGCCGGGTCACGACCAGGATTTGCTCAAGCAGTTGCGCGGCCTTCAGGGAATGGACGAACGCGAGAAGTGGTTCATGGAGTATGTGGTGAAGAGCAATCGCTCCACCACCCCGCAGCACCCACCTTTCTATCAGGGTGAAGCGACCGCTGTCAGCGCTTGGAAAAAGATTCTGGCTGCAACGGAAGACGCGTACGAGCCCGCCAAATTCACCACTATCCCCGCCTTCGAATGGAGTTGCGCCTGGAAGGGCGCTAATCTCCATCGCAACATTTTCTTCCGAGACATCCAACAAGTCCCCGAACGCCCCATGAGCTACATCGACCTGAACCATGAAGAGGAACTGTGGAAGTGGCTGGCGAGTCAGGACCAGCGGGGAATGAAAGTTATCGCCATTCCGCACAACTCCAATGCCAGCAAAGGAATGATGTTCGGCGACACTAACTCCGCAGGCGATCCGATCGACCTGGAGTACGCCGAAATGCGCAGCCGCTACGAGCCGCTCGTCGAGATGATGCAGATCAAGGGGAATTCCGAAGTGCACCGCGCTTTCTGGGCGGCTGATGAATTTGCGAACTTCGAGAATGCTGACTCCATCGGCGATTACAGCGATCGCACCTACGCGAAATACGGCAAGAAAAACTGGGTGCGCTACGCGGTGACCAAAGGGCTCGCGTACGAAAAGTCACTAGGCGCAAACCCTTTCCACTACGGATTTGTCGGTGGTACCGATAATCACGACGGACTGATGTCGAATGTTGACGAAGACAATTTCACCGTGGGCAGCCACGGCGAAGCCGACAATACTGTCGAGAAGCGCCGCACTGGCGAGGTGGGCGGCTGGATCAAGGGCAAGGACCTAAATCCAGGCGCGCTGACCGGCGTATGGGCGCCCCAGAATACCCGCGAGGCTATTTGGGATGGACTGAAGAATCGCGAAACGTTTGCCACCAGCGGTCCGCGCATCAAGGTCCGATTCTTCGGCAAGTTGGGCAAAGTCGATGCCCCCGCGGACACAAAGAGCCTTGTCGAAAGTGGATACGCGCAAGGTGTGCCCATGGGCGGAACTTTGAAGACTCCGGGCCAGGGAGCACCGAGCTTCACCGTCTGGGCAATCAAGGAACCCGACGGTGCCAACATTGACCGCATCCAGATCGTCAAGGGCTGGGTCAACGCCAAGGGCGAGCCCCAGGATCAAGTCTTCGATGTGGTTTGGTCCGATAACAGAAAACCTGGCCCCAACGGCAAGCTGCCCGCCGTGGGGAACACCGTCGATGTGACCAAGGCCACCTATACCAACACCATTGGCAGCCCCGAACTCATGGGCACGTGGACCGACAAGAGCTTCGACCGGAAGTCACCCGCGCTGTACTACGTCCGGGTGCTGCTAATCCCCACGCCGCGATGGAGCACGTATGATGCGGTCCGAGCGGGCCTGCCGTTGTTGCCAGACGTACCGGCCACGGTACAGGAACGGGCTTGGAGCTCCCCCATCTGGTACACCCCGGCAAAGTAAGCGGCTGATAACAGTAATCCGTCCGGGTCGACTCAGTAGTTTTGCGAGTATCTCTTGCGGCACGCCAAAACTACCATGTAAGCCTCAGGAAACCATCAGAGACGCCCTTCTTTGCGGGCGACGGAGTTCTCAATGACGACAGAACGACGAAACAATGTTCTCTGGCTAACCGTAGTTATAGCTCTTGGCATCGGGATGGCGCTGGTGTTCACGGCCGGCTGCGGCACCACGCTGACGAACCAGACGGCGAATCAACCGGTTGCCGGACAAGCTGAAGTGGCAGCAAAAGGGGCGGTCCAGGCGAACGACGTCGAGACCAACGTGGCCGACCCGAACGCCAAAGTGGAGTGGAACCGCGATTATTCGCCCTACGTAAATCACAAATACCCGGATCACGTTTATTTTGGTGACACGCACCATCACACGGCGAATTCTGGAGATGCATTTATGGGCGGCAACCGTTTGGGTCCAGAAGATTCTTACCGCTTCGCGCGCGGTGAGCAAGTCACTTCATCCTCGGGCGTGCCCGTCAAACTCTCGCGACCCCTGGATTTTCTGGTGGTATCTGACCACGCCGAGGGCCTCGGCCTTATGTACCAGGTGTTCCAGGGGAATCCCTTGTTGACGGCGGACCCGACGGTTGCGAGGTGGGCTAAGGCGCTGAAGGCGGGAGGACAAGAAGCACGGGATGCGGCAAACGAAGTGGTCTCCGACCAAGCTCAAAATAAGCTGCCAGCTGTGGTGAAGGATCCAAAGGTTGTAGGGCCGCTGATGATGTCGGTTTGGCAAGCGTACTTGGCGACGGCGGAAAAGTATAACGAGCCGGGCCGCTTCACGGCGATGATTGGCTACGAGTGGACTTCCGTACCTGGCGGCAACAATCTTCACCGCAACGTCCTGTTTCGTGACAACAAGGATAAGGCGGAGCAGGTCTTCCCCTTTTCTTCCTGGAATAGTGAGGACCCCGAAAAGCTTTGGGAATGGATGGCCAAGTACGAAGAAAAGACCGGTGGCAAGGTTTTGGCGATTCCCCACAATGGAAACCTTTCCAACGGTCGAATGTTCGCTCTAGTGGATTTCGAAGGCAATCCCATGACTGCGGACTACGCCAAGCGCAGAGCCCGCTGGGAGCCGCTGCACGAGGCCATGCAAACCAAGGGTAGCAGCGAGACGCACCCGACACTCTCACCCAATGATGAGTTTGCGGATTTTGGTGTCAAGGGATGGGAATACGGAAATCTCACGCTCGAGGGGCAGCCGGAAACTCCGGAGATGCGGCCCTTCATGTTCATCCGCGGCGCGCTGATGAACGGCCTCGCTCTTGAACAGAAGCTAGGGACCAATCCGTTTAAGATTGGTTTCATCGGTGGCACGGACGTGCACAATTCGCTGACTTCGATCGAAGAGGACAACTTTTTCGGCAAGCTCGTTGGGCAGGATCCGCACCCCGACCGCTGGAAAGGGGTCGCCAAGAAGGGATTAGGGTTCACGCGCTACGACTGGATGTACGAGGCCGCGGGCTACGCCGCCGTGTGGGCCCCCGAGAACACCCGCGCAGCCCTTTGGGACGCTATGATGCGCAAGGAGTGCTACGCAACCTCCGGCACGCGCATGACCGTACGTTTTTTCGGCGGATGGGATTTTGTCCCAGAGGATGCCCGCACACGCTATCTGGCGGAAATCGGCTATCGCAAGGGAGTGCCGATGGGCGGGGACTTGAACAAGATCCCTGCAGGCGCGAAAGCACCGACCTTCCTTGTCGCTGCAATGAAGGACCCGATTGGCGCAAATCTCGATCGAATTCAGGTCATCAAGGGCTGGCTGGACAAGGACGGCAAGACTCACGAAAAAATCTACGACGTAGTGTGGGGCAATGCTGATCGCCGCAGGCGCGGTGCTAACGGCAAGATTCCTCCCGTCGGCGACACGGTGGACGTTTCCCGGGCGACCTGGACCAACACCATCGGCGACCCGGAACTGGTGACCGTCTGGAGGGACCCCGACTTCAACCCGGCCCAACGCGCCTTCTACTATGTCCGCGTCCTTGAAATTCCGACGCCACGTTGGACCGACTACGACTCCGTGCGCTTCGGAGTGAAGATGGGCCCCGAGGTACCAATGAAGCATCAAGAGCGGGCTTGGACCTCGCCCATCTGGTACACCCCGACACCATAAATCTGACTGGGCGATACTGGGCAACCGTATTTCTTCGGAGTGCGATTGCGTAGTTTTCCGACTGTCTCACGTCGTGCTCCGAATCTATGCTTCATTCGTACTTCAGATTGGGAATGAAAGGATTAGACGCATGCGAATCGCACGTTCAATTTTTGCGGTCATAGCCTTGGTACTATTTGCCACATGCATTGCGCCGACGGCGGTGCAGGCGCAGGTTGGTAAGCTCGAAATCAATAAAGCGCTTTACGGCAAAGGGGGAGCGGGAAATGACGTGACCCGCCGCCTTCAAAGGATGATTCAGAACAACACCCTGGATGTAAAGGTCACCAACGACAACATGGGCGGAGATCCGAATAAAGGCGCGGACAAGACCCTGAAAGTCGATTACACCTACCGCGGACAGCACCAGCACGTAGTTGTTAAAGAAGGCGATCGACTAAAATTGCCCTGAGAGTTGGGCCAAGCAAAACGAAATTGAATGGTCGGACCACCGAGGGCTCGGGCAGAACCAAATAAGAGTTTGCGCCCTTTCGTTTCGATTTGAGGAAAGAATCTTCGACTGCGCTCAGCGAACCGCAATCATTGTTTAGCAGGGGCGGCATCCGGTTGCGACTCATAGGCAGCGATTCTGTTGCGGAGTTCCTCGGAGAGAGCCGCGTCATTCTGGCGCGAGGCAACCTCCAGGGCCCGTCGCGCGGTTTGCGCCGCCTCTGAATAGTGGCCCAGTTCCGCATACATCGCCGCGAGCATTTCGATACTCTGCGGTTCGTTTCCGCCGGTAAGTTCCACGGCCTTCTCGAATTGTGGAATAGCCTCGGTAAAGCTATGCCGCGCTGCCAGTACGCGACCCAGGTTGAAGCGATACTCGGGCGAATCGGGCACGAGAACGACAGCTTTATCTAGATGCGCGACCGCGTCGTCGAATCGGCCTCCCCGGGCAAGAATGATTCCCAGCATATTGTGGCCATCCGCGAAATCGGGATCGAGTTCCAAGGCCTTGCGGATATGCGCGATCGCTTCGTCGGTCTGCCCACTCTCCAGCAAGCTAGTGGCAAGGTTTCCTTCCGTCAAAGCGTCGTTGGGATTGAGAGCCAGGGCCTGCCTTGCGGCCGCCATGGAGTCCGGCAGATTGCCGGTACGCGCAAGGGCGACGGACAGGCTGGCATAGGCGGAGGCGTTGGTACCGTCCAGTTCAACTGACTTGCGATACTGCTCGATGGCCTGGTCGAGTTGGTCCTGTTTGTCGAGCGCATAGGCAAGATGATAGCGAGCCTTGCCGTCCGTGGGGTCAAGGTCCACAGCTTTGGTCCATTCGACTGCGGCCGCAGCGTAATCACCTTTGCGCGCCAATTCGCCGGCAGCGTCGGAGAGGCGGTAAAACTCTGTGGCGGGTGCATCCATCTTGGTCAGTCCGTCGGGAGGAATGTTGACGAACTCGGGGATGTTTACCCCGCGATTGGCGGCCGTTGCGTTTTCCACCAGGATAGCCGGCGAGTCTTTGCCGTTCTCGTCAATGTGCGTGAGGAATAGCTGGGTATAGAGGGAACGGCCTTTGGAGGAAAAGGCCAGCCAGCGCCCGTTGGGAGAGAAAGTGTGCCACGAATTCATGCGCGGCAAATTGCAGTCGAGCCGCCTGGCAGTGCCACCTTTAAACGGAACGATATAGAGATTGCTGTCCGGACGCATCAGCAGGCCATTGCGATTCTGAACGAAGATGATCCAGCGCCCGTCGGGCGACACCTTTGGAAAATTGTTACTCATTCCATTTTGTGAGGCGCCTTCGATCCGTTCCGGAGTTCCGCCCTTGCCTTCATTGAAGGGGATTCGATACAGATCGTATTGAATCTGGGTTTCGTCGGGGGAGTTAGCAACCTGCGCGACATTCTGCCCATCGTGGTAGGGCTCCCTGGCGACGGCCCTGGAAAAAACCAGATATTTCCCATCGGGACTCCAGAAAGCGGCGGCTTGCACGAAAGCGGGGTCGTCGGCACCCAGCAGAGGTTTCAGCTTGCCGGTGGCCTTGCTATACCAGGCCAGAATTCCTTTGGTGGGGAAGAAAACCTGGCCGAAGCCGTAGTCGCGGTAAAAGCCATTGTAAAAGCGGCTGTCAAAATCTTTGATATGCGACCCGGGGTTTTCGATGGAGGTGACCACGTACTGTCCGTCCGGCGAAATCTGCGACATAAACCCGAAGCGCTTGCTGGCGCGCTCTTCGGCAAATGAACTCCAACGAATTACGTTTTCATTTCGGATGGAGGTCTCCGCTTTCACCGGCACGATGCCATAGAGCCCCTTATCGTTCCCAGGGCCGTCCACGTCCAGGCCCATGAACGATCCATCGCGCGAGAAGGAGTGACAGTTGATGCAGGTAGGCAGTCCCTGCATCATCAGTCGGCTTTGCGTTTCGCCCACATAGCGCAGCCGCCAGGCGATAAACGGAATCGCCGCAGACGGGATGGGCATAATCACGCCCTTTTCGCCTACGGGAACGGAGATGAGCGGCACGTCACGAAAGAAAATGGGGGCTCCGACCGGATCCTTGGAAGTCTGAATAGTGACCTGTCCTCGCGAGGTAGCTTGTGTCAACTGCCCATCGCGAAAACCAGTGATGGTGATCGTCGCCGGTTGCTCGACGGAGTGCCGCAGGATCGTCTCCCAAGCAGCGGCATCTGGCTTCCAGGTGTGCCCGGCAGCCTCTTCAGGCGTCAGTGTAGGCGGCACAGCGCCAGCCTGGGCGCAACGCTCATCAATCTGACCAAGGCGCAACCGCTCGCCGCCGGACTTGATCTGAACCGCAGCAGACCCGTCCGCGAACGTGAGGTCGATCCGCCAAACGATTGCAGCGGGGTCTGCATCGCGCCACTGGAACGTTGGAGGCGCAAAGTCCGGAGGGAACAGCGTGTGTTCGAAAGGATAATCAACAGTGATCGCCGCAAGCGGGGCAGCAGCTTTGGTGTCACCGGCCTGGTGGTTAGCGTTTAGGCCTACAGCCAGGCAGAGCGAAAAAAGGACACACCCAACGATGCTCGGGAGCACGCTGACAACATCACCTTTGAGGCGGACCCACAGTGAGTGAGTGACTGCAGTACTGATTCTGCCCAATTGAACGTGCACAGATGCCCCTGGAATTCCCAGTTCTCAGATTAGCAGATTCGCATGCGTATGGGCTGCGACATAAGTCACACTCGTGCTACCTGGTGTTCTGCGCCCAATTCACCTATTGAGAATTGCATAATATAGTTACACAGGAAAGAGCTCGGCCTGTTGCCAGAAGGCCATAACTAGGGTTGGACGGCGACGCATGCGTTTGAGGGCGCGGACCGCTTGCAGGCTCAACT
>Ga0074046_10000371_pt1 | contig 40540 bp, 39 predicted proteins | sample BogForMeECP23OM3_FD_94441 | JGI IMG/M metagenome (GOLD analysis project Ga0074046, IMG submission 94441) | Bog forest soil microbial communities from Calvert Island, British Columbia, Canada - Bog Forest MetaG ECP23OM3 | ecosystem: Environmental > Terrestrial > Soil > Wetlands ... | reverse complement strand
TCGACGGAAGCGCTTTGACTCACCAGCCCGATGGCGGTGGAAACATTGCCCGCTTCTTCAATGGGCGCTTTCAAGCGCGTGCCCAGCGGATTGTCCGTGGGACTGTAGTGTCCCCACAAACTGCCGTGCTCCACGTTGATCGACTCCGAAAGGTCGGCCGCCACCGTGAAGAATCGTCCTTCCGTGACGTAATTCATCCACTTGATGATTTCGGAAATCGCGCGCCGCGCTCCGGCCACCTCGCCCGGTTTCTTGAACAGCGCGATGTTAACTTGCTTCTCCGCACCGGAAATCACATTGCGAATCGAGAGCTTCTGCGGCTCTTCCGGTAGCGCCGCGACGCGCAGACGTTCGTCGAGGAACGGATCGCTCGAGGCTGAGATCCGCAACTTCACGTCGTCGCGCACGGTATCGCCAATTTCCACGAGCCGATCGGCGAGGCGATCGCCCAATCCGTTGCGGTCGAACAGCGACATCACCACGTCGATGTTGGTCTTGAACTGGATCAATCGCTCGCGATTGTTGCTGACCGCGCCCTTGCGAATCCCTTCGAACTCCACGCCGTAATGCTTCTCGAAGGTCTGTGCCAGCGCGACAAAATACTCCGAGTTCATTTTCAGCGCATAGGGATGGCTGGGGTAACTCACCAGTTGATCGCCGCCGTAGCCGGGGATTTTTCCGTCGACGGCTGCGGGCCAGTAGCCCTTGGTCGTTTTGCCGATCGCGACGATTGGGCGACGGTCGTGCGGGTCCACTTCGTCCATGGCTTTCAGCGCTGCGGCCACTTCGCCGTAATCGTTACCGTGCGACAGGGTGAAGACGTTCCATCCATACGACGTCCATTGCTCCACCAGATCGTAGCCGTCGAACTGCGCGGCGATCACGCCACCAAGCAGGCGATCGTCGATGCCCGCATTGTTGTCGGAAACCATCACCCGCAAACGCTTTCCCACTTGCAGCGCGAGCGCCTGCGTCTTTAGTTCCTGCGCGTGGCCTTCGGTGAGCGCGAATTCGCCTTCCAGCGCGATCACCTTCGGCGAGGCGGAGGGGCCCGCTATATCCCAGAACGCTGCTTTGCCCGCGGCTGTCGCGATGCCGATGCCCGAGGGTCCGCCGTTCACGTCGTTGGTGATGTCGGTGCTTTCGGCATGTCCCGCGAGCGCGCGAATGCCGCGGCCTTTTGCTTGCGCGAACAACGGATGGTCTTCCAAATCGGTTTCGTGCAGCAGCGTCTTCAGCGCGCCGGCGCCGCGACGAAATCCCAACGCGTCGATCGGCAGCATCGCGACCTGCGGGTCGACGCGATAACGCGGATCGCCGGTCTGCTGATACTTGCGATACAGTGCCTGGCCCATGATCATCCACAGCGCATAGCAGGTGGGGACCGAGTGTCCCGCCGCCATCATGAATTTGTCGGAGTAGGGATGCTTCGGCCGGCGGTAATCGAAACGGAGTCCGCCGTTTTCAGGACCGATCAAATGCGCCGCCACATTGTACGGTGTATATGCGAGCGGTCCGCCGAGATGCCCGGTTTGCGCGTAATTTCCGAGCAGCACGAGGGTCATGCAGGTCATGTATCCAACGTCGTCGAGCAGCGGATCGTACGCCAAAGGTTGTTGCTGGGAGGGAGAAGGAACTACAGAAATGAGCGATGTCATAGATGGTCTCAAAAAGAGCTATATCACTAGTATCCATGAAAATCCGGAAAAATGGGGGCCAGCTAGCGTGGCCCACGGCAATCGCATTTGGACTACTGCTTTTCCGGTGCAGTCTCGGGGCGGGTGTCACGATTGGTCTCCGACTGAATCTGTTTCGAAATCTTCTCAACTTCGCCGAAGACCCGCATCAGGTTGCCGCCAAGAATTTTGTCGAGATCGGCTGCCTTGTAGCCACGCTCGTAGAGTGCCTGAGTAATCTTCGGCAGGTCGGCCGCGGAATCCAGCCCTTGCGGAGAGCAGTCGATGCCATCAAAGTCCGAGCCTAGCCCGACGTGGTCCACGCCCGCCACTTTCACCATGTAATCAATGTGGTCAATCAGATCGCTGAGCGAAGGACGCGGCAGCTTGGTCGCAAGCGCAGCCTTGGCCGCGTCCAGTTGCTTTTTAACCTCGGGCGTCTGTGGCTCCTTGAACAATGATTGCACTTTCTCATAGTTGGGATCGTGCTGGTCTTTGAGCTCTTTCGCCCTATCCACATACTTCTGCGAGATGAAGCCGCAGTAGAAATTCACCTGTGCGACGCCGCCGTTGCGGGCGAGCGCGATCAGCATGTCGTCGGTCATGTTGCGCGGCACGTTGGTCAGCGCGCGCGCGGATGAATGCGACGCGATGACCGGGGCGCGGCTCGATACCAGCACCTGATAAAACGTGCGATCGGCCACATGGGAGATGTCCACCATCATGCCCAGCCGGTTCATCTCGTGCACTACCTGACGTCCAAAGGGGGTGATGCCGTCGTGGTGCTGGACGTTTTTGTCGTTGAGGTCGCCGCTGGAATCGCCGAGTTCGTTGGTGTTTGACCAGGTCAGCGTCATGTAGCGCACGCCGAGGCGATAGTAATCGCGCAGAACGCGCATATCGCCCTGAATGGCGTGACCTCCCTCGACGCCCAACAGCGCCGCCAGTTTGTGCTGGCGATGCGCCGCCAGGATGTCCTGCGTGCTGAAGGCCATCAGCATCTTGTCGGGATGGAGGCGCGCCTGTTCGTACACCGAATCAATCATGTCGAGCGAGCGCTTGATCTCCTGTCCCTTGAAGGTCCAGGGATTCACCCAGATGGAGAAGAACTCCGCGCCGAGGTTGCCGGTCTTGATCTTGTTGAAGTCGAGGTAGCCGGTGCCGGCATCTTGCGAAAGATCAAAATTCTCATCCACCAATCGGCCGGGGGTGTCGGCGTGCGTGTCAATGATGAGGGCCGAGTTGTGAATGGATTGCCAGCCGGTCGCCGCGCCGCTAGGTGACGACTTCTTCGGCGCTGTGCCTTGCGATGTGTCGGTAGCTGGATTCGCGTTCTGGGCGAAGGTGAGGACAGGGAAGAGGACTGCTGAGAAGAGCGCACGACGGAAGCTTGCCATCGCTATGATTTTGAGACTCCGAAGAGAATGTTGGTGCGCTTGGATTGTAAATGAAGCAGCGTAGAGGGAGAGGAGATACTTGGGTGGCAGGGATGCCGGGCCCCCTTCTCAGACAATTCCGCCACTCTGCTCGCCTCCGGCTAAGGTTGTCGGTCGGCTTTTCTTCAGTACGGCGCGAACGGATTCCTCGAATTCGTCCTGAGTGAACGGCTTGTCACGAAAGCTTACTAGAGCATTGTGCGCATGAATCAAGCGGACGAGTCCCGTAAATGGCCCAAAAACCTGTTTGATTCTTGGTGCATTGAGCGAGTACCGCCCCAGCGCATCGAGAAGACGGAGAAGCTCCCGTTTGCTGACGTACTCGCAGCCCCGGACGTACTTGCGCAACGAGAGGGTACCGCGTTCTCGCGCGTCAAACACCAATTGGTCACTCGACGCAATGTCGCTGGCGTCCCGTTGCCGTCTGCGAAATACGACCAGAGCGCGGCGCTTCTCGGCAAATTGGGGTTTGGTCGCGACGGTTCCCATAACCGTCGGTGCCATCGGTGAGTCCATCATTCATGCACGAGCCGAGTACTCACCGAGCGCGATGAGCAACCCAACTAATTGATTCTTGGTAATGGCGGCGTACGGACCCACGTACTAGCAGGTTTTGAGGCTCTCTAGCTCCCGCGGTTCGAATATCGGTGTGTCAGGAAACAAGGTCATAGCCGCGTGCCCCACTCTCGCGGTTTACGGATAAGTCGGGGAAGAGAGTTGTCGCATGGTGCCGGCTGTGTGGAGTTAGGGAATTATTCCACCCAACCAAAAGAAGGTTGGGTGGGGCACCCTCAGATCCGGTGGGAGCGGAAGCCGTCCCCGTCACGAGCGGACGCTTTATTGCCAGTCTTTGCTGTCGAGCAGCGTAACCAGGGACTGGCCCGCAGGCGTAGGCTTAACGTCGTTGCCGGTCACAATCTGCTGTGCGCTGACCGCTTTCCCGTAAAGGCGCTCGTCGGCAGAAGAATCCGGTTCCAGACTGGCGCCGTTCAGTGACACGCCGGCAAAAAGTCCCTTGGCATGGCCATAGGTCAAAACGTCGGTCCCGCCGACCGAACTGGCAGTGGTGGTGCTGCTGGGGCCGGCCGCCGCGGTCAGGTCGCTGCCCATCTTGGTCTTGCCCGCCAGTACCTTGTTTACTGCCGCGGGAGCCATGATAAGAAGGACGTAATCGGTGGACGAGCCACCGATCTGCGCACCGGCGCTGGCGCCACCGATGGTAAACATGGCAGGCGCTGACCATTTATTGCCGGTAAAGTTCTTGTCACGACAAGTCATCGGGCCACGGCCGCCGCTTCCGCCCACGCCAACGGCGAACTTCTTAACGCCGGGAAGAACGATGATGCAATCAGCGGTCACCAGCACGCTGCTCGGAACAATCTTGCCGTCCAGCATTGCCTGTAACACCGTGGTTGCGTTTCTGATGGTCTCTTCGTCTTTGCCCTTGTCGGCGCCCCACGCCGGCAGGGTCAGGATCAGGAGAAGGGTTGTGAGCAAACAAGCTGTAGCTGTTTTGATTCTCGGTGTGGACATTGGGCGCTCCTTCATCAATGAAGCATGACAGTCTGTTAACAGACGCAGAACATTCTAGCAGCAAGATCCACGAAAGTCCCGACCATATTAATACATTAATAATTGATTACAGAAGATCGGTGACGCGTAATCGATCTTCGCCCGCGCCACGCTCTTACGTCCGGAAGAAATCCTTGACCGCCTGCCAGATCACTTGGCCGCCGACATCGGCGATGGATTTGGTGAGCGAAATGTCCTTGGGGCACACCTCGACGCAGTTTTGCGCGTAGCCGCACTCCTGGATGCCGCCGTCGCCCATCAGCGCGTGCAGGCGGTCGATTTTTAAGGCCTTACCGGTGGGGTGGGTGTTGAACAGCCGCACCTGCGAAATGGTGGCGGCGCCCACGAATCCCGTCTTGTCATTGAACTGCGGACAGGCTTCCATGCAGCAGCAGCACGAGATGCAGCGTGACAGTGGATAGGCTTCTTCCTGTTGCTCGGCGGATTGCCGCGGGCCGGAGCCGAGGTCGAAGGTCCCGTCCACCGGTACCCACGCCTTCACGCGCTTCAGGTTCTCGAAGAGCACGCTGCGATCGACGGAGAGGTCGCGAATGATGGGGAACTTGGTGAACGGTTCGAGGCTAATGGGCTGTTTGAACTGGTCGATCAGTGCCGAACACGCCATCTTGGCCTGGCCGTTGATGAGCATGGCGCACGAGCCGCAGACCTCTTCCAGGCAGTTGGAGTCGTAGGTGACCGGTGTGGTCGCTTTACCGTCGCGGGTCACCGGCTTGGCCGCGATATCCATCAGCGCGGAGGTGACGTTCATGCCCCGCCAGTATTCCAGTTCGAACTCTTCCCAGTAGGGCTTCGATTCGGGGGACTGCTGGCGTTTGATTTTTATGATTACGGTTTTAGAATTCGCCATTTTCGTTTTTTCTTGTTCGCTCCAGGGCTAAAGCCCCGGAAAAGTTAAATCGCTTGAACGCCGGACTAAAGTCCGGCTCTTCCACCGTTCGCTGACCACTGGTACCTGATCACCGGTCGCTAATTGCCGCTGGCTGATCTGGCCCCAAACCACCGGTTGCTGACCCCTAGCGCTAACCACTGGCTTTACGTCGCGGCGTCGTAGCGCCGGGGACGCGGCTTGATCAGGGACGTATCCACCTGGTCGAACTCGAAGCGCGGCTCGTCAGCATCGGCGGCGAAGTACGCCTTGGTCGTCTTCAACCAGTTGGCGTCGTCACGTTCCGGGAAATCAGGCTTGTAATGCGCGCCGCGCGATTCATCGCGCATACATGCGCCCTGGGTAATCACGCGCGCCAGTTGCAACATGTTGTAAAGCTGCCGCGCGAATACGAATGAGGTGTTGGCCCACATAGAGCGGTCACTCAGGTTCACGTGGCTGCAACGCTCCAGCAGTTCCACCAGCTTCGCGTCGGTATCCTGCAAATTCTTGTTGTAGCGGATGACCGTGACATTCTTGGTCATGATGTCGCCGAGCTCGCGCCATAGCAGGAAAGGGTTCTCGGTGCCGTCGTTCTTCATCAGGCGTCCGTTGATCTCCTCCTGCCGTTTGCGCTCGGAGTCGAAGACGTGCTGTGCCGGGTTCTTTCCGCTCTTGATCACGTTGTGGGCGTAATTGACGGAGTGGGGGCCAGCGATGAATCCGCCGTAGATACACGACATCAACGAATTTGCACCCAGCCGGTTCGCACCGTGGATGGAATAGTCACACTCACCGCAAGCGTACAGGCCTTCGATGTTAGTGCGCTGGTCGAAGTCAACCCAGAGGCCGCCCATGGTGTAGTGCATGCCAGGGAAGATCTTCATGGGGACGTCGCGAGGATCGTCGCCGACAAACTTCTCGTAAATCTCGAGGATGCCTTCGAGCTTACGGTCGAGCGTGGCACGGTCGATGTGGGTCAGGTCGAGATAGACCATCGGCTGGCCGTCAATGCCGAGATTGTGCTCGTAAACCACTTTGTGGATAGCGCGGGTGGCGATGTCGCGCGGCACCAGGTTGCCGTACTTCGGGTACCACTCTTCCAGGAAGTACCAGCGTTCGCTGTCGGGAATACTCTTTGGAGCGCGCCTGTCGCCGGGCTGACGGGGAACCCACACGCGACCGCCTTCTCCGCGCGCCGACTCGGACATCAGCCGCAACTTGTCTTCGCCTGGAATGCAGGTTGGATGCACCTGGATGAATTCGCCATTGGCGTAGTACGCACCCTGCTGATACAGAGCCGATTGTGCCGATCCGGTGCAGACCACCGAGTTGGTGGACTTGCCGAAGATGGCGCCGTTACCGCCGGTCGCCATGATCACCGCTTCTGCCGGGAAGGTGTGGACGGCCATGCTGTGCAAATCCATGGCGCAGATTCCCTGGCAGGCGCGCTGATCGTCGATGACGGCAGAGAGGAACTCCCAGGACTCGTACTTGGTGACTTTGCCCTCCGCCTCGTAGCGCCGTACCTGCTCGTCGAGAGCGTATAGGAGTTGCTGGCCCGTGGTGGCGCCGGCGAACGCGGTACGGTTGTAGAGCGTGCCGCCGAAGCGCCGGAAGTCGAGCAGACCTTCGGGAGTGCGGTTGAAGGGAACACCCATGCGGTCAAGCAGATCGATAATCCCGGGCGCCATCTCACACATGGTTTTTGCCGGCGGCTGGTTGGCAAGAAAATCGCCGCCATAGATGGTGTCGTCGAAGTGCTGCCAAGTGGAGTCGCCCTCGCCCTTTAGGTTCTTCGCGGCGTTAATGCCGCCCTGGGCGCAGACGGAGTGAGAGCGTTTGACCGGAACGATGGAGAAGAGGTCAACGTGACCTCCTGCCTCGGCGATTTTGATGACGGCCGACAGTCCAGCCAGGCCGCCACCTACAACGATGATCTTAGGATGTGCCATATAAAGTCTTATGTATCACTCAATCTAGTCGTGCATGACCCACGGAACCTGGTCAGCGGGGGTACTCACGAAGCCTATGACCGACCAAATCCCGATGCCGACCAACGCCACTGCCAAGAACAGGCAAACGTAGCCGAATTTGCGGCGGGCATTGGCGCCAACCGTTAATCCCCATTTGGCCGCAAACAGCCACACGCCATAGGAAAAGTGCCACGATGCGGCCACGATCCCGATGATGTAGAAGGCCACGATCCACGGGTGCTGGAAGTCGAACCAGACCTTCGAAAATGCATATTGGTAGCCGCCGCCCATCAGATGGACGCCCATGAACCGCATATCGATGACGTGGTACAGGATGTAAATGAAGGCGATAATGCCCGTCCACCGCTGCGAGGTGTAGAGCCAGTTGCCGGTCCACGGATACTCGCCGACGTTCGACTCGCCGCGGTACCAGATGTAAATCCCATAGAGAGCGTGGTAGAGAAGAGGAATGAAGATGAAGACCCACTCCAGCACGTGCACGAAAGGCAGGCTGGTCAGGAATTTTACCTGGTCGTTGTAGGCCTGAACGCCATTGGCCGCTTCTGAATTGGAGATGAAATGCTCCAGCAGGAAAGCGCCAATGGGGACAATTCCCGACAGAGAGTGCAACCTGCGCAACACGAACGAGTAGCCCTGACCAGCACGCAAAGGAGCTACTCCTTGTTTAATTCGAGCGGAACTCGCATCAATGGAATGAGAACTGGCCGTGGAAGCCACGAATGCAACTCCTTATGGGCGCGGAACGTATGAGCAAACTCTTTATTATCAGTTTCGCCAACAGTGCAAGTCAAGAAACCAACAGACATGCTTTGCCGCGAAAGAAATTTCTGAGACGGGCAAGGTCCCAGCCTGAAAGCGAAATTCAGGATAGCGGGTGGACGGGCAGAATGTTTGTGATTTGCGTCACAGTACTTTGGGAGTCTAGCGTTGTCCCCATTTCAGCTTGGTGCGGAGCACGTTGAAGAACGTCTTTTTCGTGCGCAGGAGTTTCACAGTGTGCTCTGCTCGATGGCACGCTACACGATCTCCCGGCTTAACGGGCATACCGACCTGGCCATCAATGCTGAGATAGGCATCTTCGTCGCCGGTCTCCACACGCAATTCGATGGTGGCCTTGTCGGTGACGACGAGAGGCCTATGGGTGAGCGAGTGGGGACACACAGGTGTCACCACAAATGAGGTCACCGACGGCATAAGCACCGGGCCGCCGGCGGCAAGAGAATAGGCTGTGGAGCCCGTGGGGGTGGCGATAATAACGCCATCAGCCTTGCAGTTGAACACGAAAACGCCATCAATGACGAGATCGAAATCCAAGAGCCGGGCGAGCGCGCTCTTGCTCACCACCGCGTCGTTCAAGGCAAAATGGTGTGCCACCTTGTTGCCGTCCCGTATCAGGCTGCAATCGAGCAGGGCGCGCTGCTCGGTGGGGCAGGTACCGGCATCGACTGCCACAAGAGTGTCGTACATCTCACTCAGGGGGACCTCCGTGAGGAATCCGAGCGAGCCAAGGTTGACGGCCAGTATGGGAACCCCTTCGTGCGCTACGGCGCGGGCCGCGGATAGCAGTGTTCCATCGCCTCCGAGCACGAGAGCGAAATCCGGGCGCCGGACGCCCATCTCCTCCCGCGGCACAACCTCTTCACCATTGGTGTATTGCGCTGTCTCCTGGTCGAGATAAAGCTGGTATCCGCGTTGGTGAAACCAGGAGAGCAGCTCGGGTAGGATGGTCGCGAGTTCGGGCTTCGACGGCTTCGAAATGATTGCGACAGACTTCATGTTCTCTCAGACGGTGCGGACGCCAAATCCGCGTGAGTCGATGCCGGCTAACACAGCATGTTCTCTCAACGCGTAAACAGCGCATGCAAAAGGAACTCGCGGTTGCCTTCCGCTCCGAGAATCGGAGACTCGATGACTTCGATCTCCGCGCCTCCCATCTCTTCCACGGCTTTGGTTACTCGAGAGACAGCCATCTGCTGCGCCAAAGGATCGCGCACGATACCACCCTTACCGACTTGCCCTCGGCCGGCTTCGAACTGCGGCTTCACCAGCACCACCAAACCAACGCCTTCAGGTGACGCGTTCGTCTGCACACATCGCAAAACGGCTGGGAAAACGAGTGTAGCAGAGATGAAAGAAACATCCATGACGACGAGGCTGATTGGCTCCGGGGCCCGATTAGTCCAGACCTGCTCGGCTGTAAGATAACGAGCATTGGTCTTCTCCAGCAAGTGTACCCGCGGGTCGCTGCGCAAGGTTGAATCCATCTGTCCATAGCCGGTATCCACCGCGATCACCAGGGCCGCACCGCTCTGGAGAAGACAGTCGGTGAAGCCACCAGTAGAGGCGCCGATGTCGAGGCAGATCTTACCCTGTACATCGATTCTCCAATGCTCTAATGCGCGTGCCAGTTTTAGTCCTCCACGGCTGACGAATGGCGGGTCGTCGCCAAGAATCCGGATGTCGGCGTCGTCTGCAACGTTTGCTCCTGACTTTTCGACCTTCTGCTGGTTCACCAGGACGCGGCCCGCAAGGATGAGCGACTGTGCGCGCTCCCGCGACGGAGCCAGCCCGCGTTGCAGCAGCACTTTGTCGAGCCGCGATCTCATGCGGCCAGACTAGCACGGGCTTAGAGAGATTCGATACGCAGTGAACCGCCATTCAGTTTTCATTTCCGCACTTCACGCGGTGCATTGTGCTAGACGTTTCGAATTCCGAGGAACTTAGCTGAGAGCAGGCATCCTTTTCCACAAAGTTATGCACACTTGTGTTGAAAACTGTTCTGGAGATTCTGCGCGCTGCTCAGCACATCGAAGATTTTTTTCTGCGATAGAATGACGGTTCTTCTGGAGTACGAAAAATGGTGACTAAGAGCAAGAGTCGCGTTGAAAAGCGAAAGAGGGAAGTGGCTGCCAACCCGTTGAAGGTGAGCCGGGCGCAGCCAGCCAACGGCAACGGTGCTTCTCCGTCGAATCAAGACGTGCTGCGCCGGCTGTATTTTTCCATGCTGAAATGCCGCCTGCTGGCCGAGCGAGTCCAACGCCCGCCAGACGGACAGATGCACTTTCACGATTACGACTTTGACATTGGCCACGAGGCCATCGTCGTCGGCGCTACCGTGGAGTTGGGTCCGCAAGACACGTTGGTAGCCTCACCCCGCAACTTCCCAGCGCACGTCGCCCGGGGAATCTCGCTAGAGACACTGATGTCGCGGGGAGCACCCGAAAACGGAACCCAGGCGGTCATTGTGGCGGATTGTCCACCGGCCCGGGCCGTGAGTTTTGATCCGTTTAACCTGGGGACTGGGCTGGCGCTGGCCCACAGACTAGAGAAGAAGCGTAACGTGGTGGTCGTTCTGTGCGCTGAGGAAAGCGCTGCGCCCGACCGCTGGCATGAAGCAATGAAGTTTGCCGGGATTCACAAACTACCCATTGTCTATGTCAAGCGCGGATCCTTATTCGAGCATGCATCCACGAACCAGACGCCAGCGTTCGAAGAGCTCAGCTTTATGGCACGCGATTGTGGATTTCCTGCCATCGTGGTGGATGGTAAGGACGCAGTAGCGGTTTGGCGAGTGGTTCATGAATCGGTCCATCGCGCCCGCAACGGGGCTGGGCCAACGGTGGTTGAATGTGAGACCCAGTCGTCCTCGGCTGCCGATCCACTTGAGCACCTGGAGCACTACATGAAGAAGCGCGGCTTCTGGGATGACGAGTGGCGCCGCGATACGGCAAACCGGATTGACGCCGAAAGCTAAAAGACTTCGCCAAGTAAACAGCCGCGTCGGGCCGACGCGGCTGTTGTCCTTGCAGACCGAACTTATGGCTTACAGCTTCTCGTAAAACTCGCAGGCCGAGCACGAAATGTACATGCCACCTGGAATGTCGCGCTCGCGGTCCTTGACCCGCTTTACTACCCGGGTGGGCTTTCCACACTTGGGGCAGTCTGTGCTCTTGGTAGTATCCATGACCTTCTTACGGTCAGCCGTTTTTGCAACTTTCGCCATTCTTTTCTCCTGAACAGTCAAAGACTTAGCCCGCAGCCAGCCGCGGGCGCTGAAAATAAGTGCCGATTTCGGGAGTAAAACTTGTGATTCAAGCGGATGGCCGGCACCCCGGTGGGACGTCAGGCCGACAAGAGGCGCTCAGCGCCAAACTCTACTCGCCGAGTAACAAGCTTATTTTACAGCAGTCTGTGCAGCGGTGTCTTTCCCTGCCCGGACAGACGCTGCGTGCCGCTTTTTATGATGAGGCACCACTAGGGGATGTATTGCTGCCCGCACTCGACGCTCCGCCTCTGTGGGATTGCTTGCATATCGCGGGTTGAACATCGCGATCACTGTAATCGCGCGACCTGTGTAGCGTCTGGCCCAGTCACTGTCGATAAGAGTGTGCTGCACCGTTTGCCAGTGCTCCGTTTCTGTTTCGGTGCTTCCTTCTGGCTGGGCTGAATCGGTTTGGCTGGGTTCCCTGTTAAGAGTGCCGAGAAACTGAACAAATTCCTCAAGATTTATCCCCATCTGAAACACTAGCTGGCTTAATGCCATCTGCTGCGATGCGGTCAATTGATCGAACTCACGGCAATAGGCTCTGGCGTTGTGGATGGCCTGGATGGCGGAGATACGCAGCAACTTCAAGGCTTGTTCCTGGGTCAGTTGCGGTGGTAGCGCATGGGTCTTGATCCTCCTGCGAAAGTTTTTCTTCTTCCATGCGTTCAACTCACGATCGAACTGGGCAAGTATGCTCTGCAGTTGTTCCGTATCAAGCCCGGCCGCCTGCCACAGTTGAGCGGCGGAAGGCTCGAGGAACGGGTGCGGGTTGAGAGGGTCGCGCTGGATGTGCTCGGTCGCAGCAACATCAAGACCGAATCCCGCGCCAATCAGAGGCCGGCTTGTCTTAGGATCGGGATAGGCCGCCAGCACCCAACCTTCATGTTCACTGTCGCGAAGAACGCTCATCAATCTCTGAAGGCTGAACTTGATGTCGGAATCCCGGAAATCAAATAGCGCTCGGGGAGTCGATGAAACTTCGGGTGTCGGTAAAAAAAGCGACGGGGCCTGATTTGCTAATGGCAGGTTTTCGGGCGTGAGAGGTGCAGGCGGCGCCGATTGTCCTTGAGCCGATTGTTCGCGGGTGGCAGATGGCGCGGCTTGTCCAAAAGCCTCTGGCCCCGGAGGAGCCAATACCAACAGGACAAGAATGAGTTGTGCTCTAAGCGTCATCTTCCGGCTTGCGGCGCAATCGCCACACTATGGCTGAAGATATCAGCCTCACCTCCCGGGAAACATCGCATAGTGGCTGGCCGCTCCCATGAAGAACAGCATGGGAAAGGACAGAACAAAGTTCACGCGGGCGCACAGCATGGTCAGCCTTGCAACCTTCGCAGCTTCGGGCGGCATGGCTGTCCCCTGGGTGGCGTTGGTCTGGGTCCAGCGAATCATTTTCTTTTGCATACGCCAGATGATGCCCCAGACGTTCATCAGCATGAACCAGCCCAGCCCTCCGCCGATGCCAATGGCCAGCGCGCGACTGCTCTCCCAGCCATTCTGGTTCATGGCTAGAAAGATATAGGAAGCGCCAATGACCGCTATCGCCACGAGCGTACCCAAGACCGGACCTTTGCGGAGCGCCTCCACCGGGGACATCAGCACGCCCATTTCGACTGCGAAGGCCAGGGTCCAGAGCAGGAAAAAGCTGCCGAACATCCTGCCCGGTGACACCACTTCGCCGGCCACGCTCGCGGCACGAGCGTCGGTGGCGACGATATGCATCCAGTAGGCGATGCCCGCCAGGACGGTGACGACAGCGCTCCAGCGAAACCACCACAGAGCGCGCGGCATCAGTTTTGGAACAACAATTCCGCGTGACCTGGCGTCCAACTCCTGCAAGAAAGGCATGTTGATCAGAGTGAAAAAATACAACAGCCCCACCCATGTGATGCCGGCTACGAGATGTATCCAGCGAAGAACCATGAGGATGGCAACCTCGCCGCCGGGGAAATCGATTTGCGGAGTAGCAAACAAACCTATAAGTGGAACAACAACCTGGTCTCCAAAGTGTGTCATTCAGTCGCCTTCCTCGTGCCACCTGTCATTGCGGGGCGGCGCGCGAATTCTACATCACAGCCCCATGTGTTTTGTTTTAGTTGAAATTGCGCCGCCGCCGCCTTATCGTAAAGGGTGCTAACACTTTGGTTCCGTCGCCCGGCGTTGGCATTTTGAGTAGCCGGTGGCGGTCGGCATCGTTACCAGACCCTTAGCCTAGGGGCTGCGACACTTTTGGGACTGGGATCTTCTTACACGTTCGCCGGGGAGGACCTATGGAACTCAAGCCAGCGCAAAACATACAGGATTCGTTTCTGAATACAGCCCGCAAAGACAAGTGCCTCATCACCATCTATCTCCTCAGCGGAGTGAAACTGACGGGGAGGATACGCTCCTTCGACAAGTACTCCGTAGTACTGGATTCAAACAACCAGGAGCAGTTGATCTTCAAACACGCAATCTCCACCATGGTGATGGGGCGCTCTTCTCACCAGGAACGTCACTTTGAACACCGCTCGGCTGCTGAGCCGGCCGGGCCGGCACACACTGAGGGCTCGACCACGACCTCCGAGGATTAATCTATCTCCCGCGCAAGGAGCACGAACTCCAGAGCGAATGGCCGATCCTTGCGGACCGGCCGGGACCAACCGGAATGTGTATTCCTCGTAGGAGTGGAACTCCTTGCCCGTCCCAATGCCAGGCAGGAGAAGGCTTGGCCAGCCGGCGGGGAAGCAGGCGTCGCCGTGCTTGCGGCTTCCGGCGCGCCGCGGCTCTTATCGGGAAAGGTCCCGCCCAGCGCTCGGGCAGCACGAAACGCCGCGGCTGGCGAGCCGCACTCCCATGCTGAGGAACCTCGCGAGTTCTCTGCGGAAGAATCCATGGCCGAGCTGCGCGAACTGGCCACCAGCGCGGGCGGCAGAGTCATTGCTGAATTCCTCCAGCGACGACAGAAGCCCAACCCCGCTACGCTCATCGGTAGCGGCAAGCTGGAAGAGCTCAAAGGCGCGGTGGCGTCGAGTGCTCCCGACATCGTGATCTTCGATCATGAATTGACTCCATCACAGCAGCGCAACTTGGAACGCGAGCTTGACGCGCGCGTCATTGATCGCACGCAACTCATTCTGGACATCTTCGCGCGCCATGCTCACACGCGTGAGGGCCAGCTTCAGGTGGAACTTGCCCAATTGCAATACCTATTGCCGCGCCTGACGGGACGTGGCATCGAGATGTCGCAACTCGGCGGCGGCATCGGCACGCGCGGTCCGGGGGAGACACAGCTCGAAACCGATCGGCGCAAAATCTACCGGCGCATTCGGCACGTAAAAGAGCAACTTGAAAATGTCCGACGGATTCGCAACCAGCAGCGTCAGCGGCGGGAATCAGTGCCGATGGCTACGATCGCGCTGGTCGGCTATACCAACGCCGGCAAGTCTACGCTGTTTAACGCGATTACCAATGCCGGTGTGCTGGAGAGCGCGCGCATGTTTGCCACACTCGATCCCACGCTGCGCAGCGTGACACTTCCATCGCGCCGCCGGGTGCTGCTGTCCGACACGGTGGGGTTCATCCGCAACCTGCCCCATACCCTGGTTTCGGCCTTCCGCGCGACGCTCGAAGAAGTGCAACGGGCCTCGCTGCTGCTGCATGTGGCTGACGTTACCAGCTCTGCCGCCCGTGAGCAGCAGGCACAGGTGGAAGAAGTGCTGCGCGAACTGGAGTCCCAGGACAAGCCGCGGCTGTACGTCATGAACAAGGTTGATCTGCTGCCGGAGAAGAAGCGAGAAAGCCTGCGCGACACCGACAGCCTGGTTCATGTTTCGGCTGCGAAGGGAATCGGACTGGACAAGCTGCTGGAGCACATCGACGCACAGATTGAGGGAGATCCTGTCCGACGGGTGCAACTGCGCGTGCCGCAAGCGGAAGGCAAGGCGCTTGCGACACTGGAAGCCAAGGCGCGAGTCTTTGCACGCGAATATCGCGACGGCTATGTTGATCTGGATGTTCAGGCGCCGGAGTCGTTGCTGCGCAAGATGAAGAGTTTCGTGGCGGGTTAGCTGAGTTACACGAGCCTCGGCGCGGTACCAGCATCGGCTTGTTCATGTGCATGATAGCTGGAACGCACTAGCGGCCCGGACTCCACATGGCGGAAGCCCATCTTTAGCGATTCTTCTTTGAGGAAGCGGAACTCTTCGGGGGTATAGAGTCGCGCGACCGGCAGGTGATCCTTTGACGGCCGGAGGTATTGGCCGATGGTGAGGATGTCCACATTGCGCGCCTGCAGATCGCGAAAAACGGCAAGCAGCTCATCGGCGCTTTCACCGAGGCCGACCATTACGCCGGTCTTCGTTGGGATCGCCGGACTAATTTCCTTAGCGCGCTCCAGCAGCCGCAGCGTCCGCTCGTAGCGGGCGCCCGAGCGAGCGACGCGGTACAGCCGCGGAACCGTCTCGGTATTGTGGTTCAGTATGTCCGGCCGCGCGTCCATCACGATACGCAACGGCTCTTCCAGGCCCTGAAAATCCGGGATAAGCACTTCAACCCGACAATCCGGCATGCGCCGCCGAATTTCTGCGATCGTCTCGGCGAAAACGCGCGCGCCGCCAACATTGTCGTCGTCACGATTGACGCTGGTGACCACAGCAAACTTCAGCGCCAATTTCTCCACCGCTTCAGCTACGCGCCGAGGCTCGTCAAAATCAATCGGTAGCGGACGCCCCTTGGGCACAGCGCAAAATCCACAACGCCGGGTGCACAGATTCCCCAGCAACATGAATGTCGCGGTGCGATGGTTCCAGCACTCGCCGATATTGGGGCAGTGCGCCGACTCGCAGACGGTGTGCAGCTCCAGCTTGCGCGCCAGCGTCTTCAAGTTGTGATAATTCTCGCCCATTGGTGCACGCGCCTTTAGCCACTCCGGCTTTGGCGCTGGACGGTGCGGGGCGACGTCAATCTGGATCAGTTGGAGAAACGTGGCCATGCGATGTAGGTATTGTACAAGCACTCGCGTGGGAGTCGCTCTTCACCATTCGCTATTCGCCGGAGACGGCACTTCCGAAACTTGCGGTGATTCACTCTGGAACAATTTGTTATAGAGCCTGTGACTGCGAAGAGCGAAGAGCATTACAGCGTATGCAGATACGCCATCAGCGCTTCAAGCTGCTGTGGCGTTAGCTTTTGCTGGAAGCCGGGCATCTTGGCGCGGCCGAGCAGAATGATGTCGCTGACACGTTCATCGTTTGCAGGTATGCCATTCTTCATGAATTGGCGCTTAAATAGGCCGTTCAGGCTCGGTCCGCGCAGGTCGCGTTTGCTGTAGGCGTAGTGACACTCGGCACAGCGCGCATTGTAAACCCGTCGCCCGAAGGCTTGCTCAGGGTTGAGCCCCAACTCGGCATCGGTTTTGCGAGGCTCGCTGTCGCAAGCCATGAAGGTGATCGCGATCAGAATGATGGCAGATAAGAGCGAAAACCGCGCGCGTTTTGGCGTCAACGTACTTTCCCAGATTTCCAGAGCTTTGCTTTCCTACTTAGGCTGATCCGACGGCCCGACTGAGGACGGCTGAAGCTCCTATCCGCATCGTTTCCGGCCTTTCAGAGTTAGAATACACCTCGTATGACGGTTGTTCTCAAACGGGTTTATGCTGAGCCATCGCCACAGGATGGCGCGCGTGTGCTTGTGGACCGTCTTTGGCCGCGAAGCTTGAAGAAAGAGGACGCGGCGTTGGACGCGTGGTTAAGGGACCTCGCTCCTTCTGACGACTTGCGCAAGTGGTTTCATGCCCACCCGCAACAGTGGAGCAAGTTTCGCGAGCGATATCTGAAAGAACTCTCGCACCAGGCGGCCCATGACGCGTTGCAAAAGCTATACGAGCTGAAGGATCAACGGCGCCGGTTGACACTGCTGTTCGCCTCCAGGAACGAAGAGCGCAACAACGCTGTCGTGCTGAAGCAGTTGGTCGATGGCGATCGGAAGCCACCGACCGGAACCGGCCCCATCCGCGCCGTAGCCGCCAAGCATGCCCGCGCCGCCAGGCGAAGGTAGAGCATGATCCTTCGGCCCGAAGGCTTGGTTGCGTGTTCGGCGGGAGATTTCGTCTCCGCGTGGGAGGCAATTGCCCGCGCCGAGAAGACGATCTCAGCGAACTATTATCTGGTGCGCCAGCCCGATCACGCGCGGCTCTCGGGCCAGATTGCCGCACAACTCTCGATCGCGGGTGCGCCCGCCCCGGACGACGACATTGTGCGCGGCATCAGTCTGCACGATGAAGGGTGGTCAGACTTCGACTGCGGCCGCGAGCGGCTTCACGCCACTCCCGCTCGCTATTCAGAAACCAACATAGCCTTGGATACGACGGGCAGGCCGCTTTCGTTTCTCGAGATCAAAGCAGAAGACTTCCTATACGCGTGGCGCGGCTCTATCGAGGCGGCTGAGGCGGTCGCACCCATCGCCGGCCTTATGGTGAGCGGACACCTCCGCCGGATTGGGCAGTTCGGGATGGGCACGGGAACGTACTCCCAAGACGAAATCCAGCGCGTGCGCGGGTTTCTGGCCAAGGAAGAAGAGCGCGGGCGGAAACTGTTGCACCTGCAAAGCCGAAATCAAAAAGAAGTAGCGTACTGGACCGACGTACTTCAGTTCTGCGATTTGCTGTCGTTGTATTTGTGCTGTGGGTCGGAGGAGAGTGTGGAGTTTCCGCAACGCATCGGGTCTGAGGGCGAGACGGTTATGCTACAGGTGAAGGATGGAGTAAATGCGTTATCGCCGTCCCTGTTTGTCCAGGAAGTTGAGTTCGCGGTCGAAGCGCAACCTTATCCGGCGGAAGGCCAGATGTCATCTGCAAAGCTGAACTGGCGGGTGCGGTGACTTGTTGTCCCAAGTTTAATCACAAACCTTTGGCCCCAAATCTCCAGCCACCGTTCTTCTAACCACTTTCCTGCTGCTTCCTCAGTCTGCGCGTTTCTGCCAGCAGCGCCATGCTGTGCATTAGGTTCTGCATGGTGACGATGCCTACCAGCATCTGCTGATCGACAACCGGAATCATGCTCAGTCCGCGGCCGCCCAGCTTGCGAAAGGCCGATGCAAGTGAGTCCGTGCTCTGCGCAATTTCAAAGGCTCGCACCATGGCGGACTGAACGTATCCGTTGCCCCCGACCCGCAGCGCCTGCACGATGCGCTGCTTGCTTATGACGCCCACCATGTCGCAGCCTCGCACCACTGGGAAGTCATCCTGCAGCGTGTGCACGGCTTTGTGAAGCGCGTCTTCCAGGGTATCGGCGGGCGATAGCGTGGAGAAGCCGGTCAGCATGACGTCTTCCATGCGCACGCTCTCCAGGACCGACTGGAAGACGACAGAGCGGTCTTCAAGCTGCGCGCCGACGAACAGAAAGAAGCCAATCAACATCAGCCATGCATTCCACACCGCGCCCAGGAAGATGAACAGCATGGCAAATCCCTGCCCGATGGCGACCGCGCGGCGCGTGGCGTGTACGTAGTCCATGCGCTCGGCGAGGACGGCACGAAGGATCCGGCCGCCGTCCATGGGATAAGCAGGCAGAAGGTTGAAGCCGCCAAGAAACAGGTTTCCCCAGAACAACGCGCGCGGTAGGTTGCCGGCATGCACGAAGGGCTGGCTCCATAGCTTGACTTGCGGCATAAATGCCAGGATGAACGCGCCGGACAGGGCGGCAATGGCAAGATTGACCAGCGGTCCCGCAACCGAAATCCGAACGTCGCGTGCTGGGTCGGCGTTGCGTTGGCCAGTGTCCTCCATCAGCGTAACGCCGCCGATGGGTAGCAGGATGATGGAACGCACCGCGACTCCGTTGCTGCGTGCCACCACGGCGTGTCCTAACTCATGCAGCACGACGCAACCGAAAATGATAGCAACCAGCGCCATGCCTCGCAGGGCCCCGGTCGTGCCCATCGCGACGGACTGCGTGAACCAGACAAACGCGAGCAAAAACACGAATGTCAGGTGGATACGGATGTCCACTCCGAACAGATGTCCCGCGGGAAACGACCAACTTCTCATTGGTTTTATTGTAGCAACTGGCAGCTGGTGACTAGTAGCTAGCAAGTGTTGCCAGTTCCCGTCGTCGAGGCCGTCAATACGATGGCCCTATGCTCGTTCCGATGGCGACGCTGTAGACTTTTTCAGATAGCAAGTCGTTGTGCGGAAAGGGTTCCGACTAATTGCTAGCTGCTAATTGCTAATTGCTGTTCTTCCTATGCGCGTCATCGCCGGACAATATCGAAGTCGTCCTCTGCGTTCGTTGCCGGGGTTAGATCTGCGTCCCACCAGTGATCGGCTGCGCGAGACCCTGTTCGACATTCTCGCGGCCACTCGCGATTTACGGGACAGCGTGTGGCTCGATCTTTACGCCGGTACCGGGGCCGTCGGCATCGAGGCGTTAAGCCGCGGTGCGCGGCAAGTGTATTTTGTGGAATCGGCCAAAAAGCACGCGAGGCTGCTGCGCGAAAACCTTGCATCCCTCGGAATATCCGAGAGCTGCGAATTGCACGAGCGTGAAGTGACGCAAGCCCTGCCACTCTTGGACAGCACTGGCGTGGTGTGTGACTATGTCTTCCTCGATCCACCCTATCGTATGCGCGGCAGCTACGAGCGAACGCTCGGCTACCTTTCGCAGTCGCGTCTGCTGCAGCCCTCAGCCGTTGTAATCGCCGAGCACGAGAAGAAGTTCGATCCTGGAGATCGCTTCGGAGCGCTCCTGCGCTATCGCCGGTTGGACCAGGGTGATGCGTCGCTCAGCTTTTACCGCCTCGGATGAGCGGCGGATGTGCCGCAAATTCGTGCGTTGACCGTTGCAAACTCGAACGGGTAGGATGAATTGGGCTGGTCTCGACGGGCGCTGAGTACTCTCATCTGTCTCTGTTCTTTCCGGAGAGGCTCGGGCGTTGTTTACACAGTTTCATTTCAGCAATTACACTTACCAGTTTGCCCGCCGCGACAGACGTCCCGGCGCGACAGGAGAAATCGATGGCTTCTACTGAAGAACGGGTTAAGCAGATCATCGTGGAGCAATTGGGTGTGGATGATGCGGAGGTGACGCCCAGCGCATCTTTCGTGGACGATCTTGGGGCCGACTCGCTCGATACGGTCGAGCTGGTCATGGCTTTCGAAGAGGCCTTTGAGATTGAGATCCCGGACGAGGATGCGGAGAAGATCCGCACCGTGCAAGACGCCGTAACCTACATCGAGCAGCACGCCAAGGCCAAGAAGTAGAGCTCGAATCTGCCCAGTGCACGATAAGTCCGCCAGGGCAGGATGGAGCGAAAGGAGATTGCTGACTCATGGCATCCGTAGAGGAACGGGTAAAGCAGATCATCGTTGAACAATTGGGCGTGGACGAGGGTGAAGTAACGCCCAACGCTTCGTTCGTGGATGACCTCGGCGCCGATTCACTTGACACGGTCGAGTTGGTTATGGCCTTTGAAGAGGCCTTCGAAATCGAGATTCCCGACGAGGATGCGGAGAAGATCCGCACGGTAAAGGACGCGGTGGAATACATCAACGCGCACGCGAAAGGAACCAAGTAGTTTGCAGCGTCGCGTGGTTGTAACAGGAATTGGGACCATCTGTGCCGTCGGGAATACTGCGCCCGAGGTTTGGCAGGCGCTGCTCGCCGGAAAGAGCGGCGTAGAGCGTATCACCAGCTTCGACGCGTCGCAGTTTGCTTGCCAGATCGCAGCCGAGGTGAAGAACTTCGACCCGCTCCAGTTCATCGAAAAGAAGGAAGCACGCAAAATGGCGCGCTTTATTCACCTGGCCGTCGCGGCCGCCGACGAAGCGCTGCAGATGGCCAACTACAAAGTCGAAAACGAGGAGCAGGCCGAGCGCACCGGCGCGAATATTGGCTCCGGCATTGGCGGGTTCGACATCATCGAGCGCGAGCACTCCAACCTGCTGAACGGCGGTCCGCGCAAGATCTCACCCTTCTTTATTCCGGCCGCCATCGTCAATCTCGCTGCCGGGCAAGTCAGCATTCGTCACCATGCCAAGGGCCCGAACGAGGCCACCTGCACCGCTTGTACCACCAGCGCGCACTCCATTGGAGACGCCGCACGAGTCATCAAGTATGGCGACGCCGACGTGATGATTGCCGGTGGCGCCGAAGCTGCGATTACGCCGATGGGAGTGGGTGGGTTTGCGGCCATGCGGGCGCTCTCCACACGCAACGACGATCCTCACCACGCCAGCCGCCCCTGGGACAAGGACCGCGACGGCTTCATCATCGGCGAAGGTGCGGGCATTCTCATTCTCGAGGAACTCGAATTCGCTCGCCAGCGTGGCGCGAAGATCATTGCCGAGGTGGTGGGCTATGGCATGAGCGCGGACGCGAATCATATTACTCAGCCTGCGCCCGAAGGTGAAGGCGGCTTTCGCGTGATGCGCAATGCCATGCGCGATGCCGGCCTGAAGCCGGAGCAGGTTGGATACGTCAACGCGCACGGCACGTCAACTCCCTTGGGCGACGAACTGGAAGCCACCGCCATCAAGCGCGCTTTCGGCGAGTATGCCTACAAGATTCTGGTTAGCTCCACCAAGTCGATGACCGGACATCTCCTGGGCGGCGCCGGTGGATTGGAAGCCGCGATAACAGTGCTGGCATTGCGCGATCAGGTCGTGCCGCCGACGATGAATCTCGACAATCCGGGCGAAGGCTGCGATCTCGATTTCGTGCCCAACGCAGCCCGCAAGGTCACGATGGATTATGCCATGTCGAATTCGTTTGGCTTCGGCGGCACGAACGGCTGCCTGGTGTTCAAGCGCTGGACCGAATGAGGACTGTCTACTGACCGCTGCTTTTCGGCGGCTCCCACAGCTCAATCCGGTTTCCCTCCGGATCCATGATCCAGCCGAATTTTCCGTACTCGTGGTCTTCGACCTTGGGATCCACTTCGACGCCTTCCGCGCGCAGCGCCTGCAACAACTCCTTCAGGTCGTCGACACGGAAGTTCACCATGAAACTGGATTGGCTGGGCGCGAAGTACTTTGTGTCCGCGGGAAATATCGCAAATACATTGCAGCCGGGAATCTCGGGATGATCGGCGTCGCGCCACATCGCACCCGATCCGTCGGGTGCGCTCTCGATTCCGAGATGCTTGCGATACCACTCATATAGTGCCTTGGGGTCCTTCGCTTTGAAGAAGATTCCGCCCAGTGCGGTCACTCGTTTCATGTTGCCTCCCCTTCTATGCGCCTGTTCACACGCGAAAAATGTTTTCTCCAAACACACACAATACCACGTTCGTCTCAGATGGCCTTTGCGCGACCTCGGGCGTGCTTCTTGCTGCTTTTCGTCGCAGACTTCTTCGCTGGCGCGGGGCTTTTTCTGGTCTGCTCTCCCGCCATCGGCAGGTCCTTCATTTCAGCGGCGCGCCACATGTACCAACTGGCGACGCTGCGATACGGACGCCAACGTTCGCCATAAGCCAGAAGCTCTTTCGGTTTGGGCAGCTCGGTGAGTTTGTGCGTCTTGGCAAAGCCCTTGCGGATGCCATAGTCGTCAACAGCCAGCACGTCAGGGCGGCCGAGGCGGAAGATTAGAAGCATCTCGACCGTCCAGCGGCCAACCCCGCGCACGCTGTCCAGGCGCTCAATCAGTTCCTCATCGCTCATGCGATGAGCCTGCTTCACGGGGGGCACGGTGCCATCGAGCGTTTTAGCTGCGAGATCGCGGATCGCCAGCATCTTGGCGCGCGACAGCCCGGCCGAGCGCAGCCGATCTTCCGTCGCCGCCAGAATTTGCTCGGGTGAGGGAAACCCGTCTACCAGCCCGCGACGCGTGCGGATGCGCCTGGTGTTCTCGGGGAACAGCGCTTTGACGCGGCTGGTGATGGTGGCCGCAACCTTGCCGTTGAGCTGCTGATAAATGATCGACTCCAGCAGCGCCTCGAAGATACTTTGCGTGGTCTCCTGTTGCAAACGACAAGGCCCGGAGCGGGCAATGATGCGGGCCAACTTGCGGTCAACTCGTGATAGGTGCTCGCATGCTGCTGTGTGGTCAAGTTTCTTCGGCACTTAAATAGGCTCCTTTGCCTCGGGTACTTCCGTGGCTTCGCTTTCCAGCACTGTCAGCGTTTCGTCGTCAACATCCCATTTCTTTAGAATGGAAAAGATCATGCGGCTGCCGAACCCGGCGCGCACCAACATGCGAAAGACGCGCGCCGCCTGCTTTTGTCCCACGGGCTTCACGATTCGCTTGCGTTGCAGGAACTCTCGCGCCAGCTGTTCCTCGTTTATGTTGCCGTAGGCTGCGCTCACCACGCTATCGATGATGTCGCCGTGCACCCCTTTGATCTTCAGGTCCTGCACTACGCGCATGCGTCCGAACTTTTCATTCTCCTTGCGGAAGCGCGCGTAACTCTCGGCGTAGCTCGTGTCGTTCAGGTAGTGATGCATCTTCAGACGCGCGACCACGACCTCAATCAGCAGCTCGCCGTGAGGTTGATCGCCAACTCTTCTGCGCATCAGACGCTTGATTTCGGCCACGGTGCGCATCTGCCGGCCCAGCGCCCCAATCGCGTATTCGTAGAGCGACTCTTCGTCGTACGTCCTTTGCGCGCGCTTGAACGGCATTGGGTGATTCTAGCAATTAGCAACTAGCAGATGCGGGAACTCCAGCGGCTGAGGGAATTTAACGCAGCATGACAATTCCCCGCCCCAGTCTGGGACTAGTCGCTAGTTGCCTCTGTTTCATTTTGGGCTATCACATCCACCTTGTGACGGCTGTGCTTGAGTAGCGTGATGGCTGTGCTTGCGCCGATTTCTGGGAAGGCTACACTGAGGCCAAGTAGGGTCACCGGACCACATGGAGGAGGCCATTATGCACAGCACTAAAGTTAAGTCATTCCTCGACGCGAACGCAGTGAAGTACGTCGTTATCTCCCATTCCAAGGCATACACAGCACAGGGGATAGCCGCCATCTCTCATATCCGCGGCAAAGAACTGGCCAAGAGCGTGATCCTTAAACTCGATGGCGCGTTGGCCATGGCCGTGTTGCCTGCGTCGTATCAGGTTGACCTGACGGCGCTGAAGCGGGCCACTGGCGTGCAGGTTGCGGAGCTGGCCGGTGAGCGCGAGTTCAAGCAACACTTCCCCGACTGCGAGACCGGAGCCATGCCTCCGTTCGGCAACCTGTACGGGATTCCCGTGTATGTGGACGAAACCCTCACGGAAGACCGCGAGATCGCTTTCAATGCCGGCTCGCACTATGAGTTGATCAGGATGTCCTACGCGGATTTTGAGCGGCTGGTGGGACCCGAAGTGATGAGCTTTTCCGCAGGGCGAGCAGCCGCATCTGTGATGGTATAAATCGGGGCTTTGATCGAGCGGAGCGGCACAAATTCAAGCATCGCCCGCTGGTCTGTGCCGATGATGTGCCGCTCCGGCGATTTACCGCGCAGCAAGAATACGAGGGCCAAAGTAACCAAAGCCCGCTCGCGCGGGCTACGCTACTGATTTACCGGGTAAGGGCAGGCTAACGCTTAACGGATTGCGGCTCTGGCGTATCACCCTGCGCTGTCAGCCGCGCATTGTTGCGCTGCGCAATGGTCTTCTTGGCATTCTCGGCCAACTGCTTCGCCTGGGGCAGCAGGTCGAGTCCCTTTTGCACCTCTGGATCGCCCTCAGCATGGACTCTCATGCCCTCCTGCTGACCGAATTCGTTGATGAACAACTCCGCCTTGATGTCGGTACGAAGCCAATCGTTGTTCTCAGCCAGGTCGGCTTCGGTGAAGGGGACCTTCTGTTCGTCGAGGTACTTGCGGAACTCCTGCATCACGGCATCGTCCACTTCGAACTGTTTGGTTACCTTGTGGTTGATGACGTAGTGCTTGGCAAAGTTGAAGAAAGCGTATTTCTCCAGCAGCGTGTCTTGAAACTTGGTGGTCTTGACTGAGGCGATCTTCACGTCGGGAGTGATTCCGCCTCCGCCGTACACCGTCCGGCCGCTATCGGTCATTTTGACTTCGTGATTAGCGGTGCTGGCTTCACCGTTTTCGCGATCATTGTAATAGTAGTCATAGAGCGAGATATTGCTCCAGTCGCGCTGGATGAGGCGGCCGCTCGGAGTGTAGTACTTGGCCGTAGTCAGGGCGAGTCCGGTGTTCTCCGACAGCGGATACACAGTCTGTACGAGACCCTTGCCGAAGGTAGTTTCTCCGGCGATCAGGCCGCGATCATGGTCCTGGATGGCACCCGCGACAATCTCAGCCGCCGATGCCGTGCCCCGATTCACCAGGACAACCAGCGGATAATCCTTGCCGCCATTGCCGCGCGCCGCTTTGTAAACCTTCTCCGCCGAAGCCCGTCCGTGATGCGACACGATGACCTGGCCCTTCTTCAGGAACTGGTCGGCCACACCCACGCCTTCACTCAGCAGCCCGCCGGGATTCTGCCGCAGATCCAGGATCAACCCCTTTAGGTCGCCCAGCTCATCAAGCGCCTGTCGCAGCTCGTGCTCGGTCGTCTCCTGAAACCCGGAGATATGGACATAGCCGATTCCCGGGCGAATCATGAAATGTACATCGACGCTGTAGCGGGGAATCTCGTCGCGCACCACCGTGAAGTCGAGCGGCTTGTCGTTGCCTTCCCGCAGCATGGTGATCTTGACTGTGGTACCCTTGGGGCCCTTTAGCAATTCGGCAACATCGCTGGTGCTCATGTTGTCGGTGGGCTTGCCGTCCACCGCGATGATGACGTCACCGGGACGAATGCCTGCGCGATATGCAGGGGCGCCCGCAAACGGCGCGATCACAATGACTTTGTTATTGCGCGGCCCGACCTGCATGCCAACGCCGTAATATTTGCCGCGCTGCTCTTCGCGCAGGGCCGCGTAGGACTTGGGATCGAAGAAGTTGGAGTGCGGATCGAGCACCCGCAACATGCCCGGAATAGCTCCGTTATAGATGGCTTTGTCAGCACTGACCGGTTCAGCGTAGTTCTGCTGGACCACGGCGTAGACATCGGCAAAACTACGCAAGCTTTCGCGGACGTCGCCGTCGCCAGAGTTATTGTTGGAAGCGAGACGCTGGCCGAACAACATGCCAACGCAGCCGCACGCAAGAACAACGAAGAGGACGAGGGCGGCGGAGCGACGTGAACTACTACGTGCCATTAATGTTTCCTTCGGCTGGCCGGAGATCGATTTCAAGGAGCGCACCGTCTAAGAATAACCGCAGTATATCATGCACTCCCGGCAGCCCGAGCCACCGAATCCAGCCTCAGATCTTGGATGCCGCTGCGGAAGCTATAGGTGCGAAAATCGTTGTCCCACGGCTGTGTAAGAGACGAAGGAACACCCTCTTGGTGAGCGAAAAGCGTTTCATTGCAGTTTAATGCTGCGTCCAGAGGTGTCAGTAGAGCATCGAACCTGGCGTAGGTATAATACGACCGATGAGTTCCGATTATCAGCCGTTACATTTCGAGAATCCCGAGCCGGGGAGAGAACGCTTCGATAACCTCGTCGGTTCGGACCAAAGCCGGGCGGGAGTTCTGCGCGCCACGTTTGGCGGTCAGCAGCATGAAGGTATTGTCATGGCTTCCATGGACGCGGTGGTGAACTGGGTGCGCAGAAACTCCATCTGGCCGATGACCTTCGGCCTGGCTTGCTGCGCCATTGAGATGATGTCCATGGGCGCATCGCGCTTCGACATCGCGCGCTTCGGCGCCGAGGTCTTCCGCCCGTCTCCTCGCCAGTCGGACCTGATGATCATTGCCGGCCGCGTCTCGCAAAAGATGGCGCCGGTCATCCGCGAACTCTATATGCAGATGCCGGAACCGAAGTGGGTCATCTCCATGGGGGCCTGTGCGACTTCCGGCGGCGTGTTCAACAACTACGCGCTGGTGCAAGGCGTGAATCAGTGGATCCCGGTTGATGTTTATGTGCCCGGCTGCCCGCCGCGTCCGGAGCAGTTGATCTACGCCATTATGCTGCTTCAGGAAAAGATCAAGAACGACCAGGGCTCTTTCCGCCGCGCTCTAAACCTGGAAAAAGCGTAATCGAACCGCCGATAGTCGAGAGGGCACTCCTGCGGTGGACCTTACATCGGTTTCAATGGCCAATTGCTATCGCATAGGGATACGCTGCTGAATCCCCGCTCCTGAATTTCCATCCAATCGTGAGCGTAGACGATGACCGACAACCCAACCCTGAAGATCGGAATTACCTGCTATCCAACCTACGGCGGCAGCGGAGTTGTTGCCACTGAACTGGGGCTGGAACTGGCGGAGCGTGGCCACGAGGTGCATTTCATCTCGTACTCACAGCCCATCCGGCTGACCGAGGCGCTGCCGAACATCCACTATCATGAGGTGGAAGTCTCTCGTTATCCACTCTTCGAATATCCACCCTACGATCTGGCGCTGGCCACGCGCATGGCCGAAGTGGCTGAGATCTACGATCTCGATTTACTGCACGTGCACTACGCCATCCCACATTCCGTGAGCGCGATGCTGGCGCGCCAAATGCTAAGTCGCGACCACGCGCGCAAGGGCCGCCGGTTGCCGTATGTGACCACGTTGCACGGCACCGACATTACCTTGGTGGGCTCTGATCCGTCCTATCTGCCGATTACTCGTTTTTCCATTGACCAGAGCGACGGTGTCACTTCGATTTCCGAGTATCTTAAAAAGCGGACCGTCGAAGTTTTCGATGTGCGGACCCCTATCGCAGTGATTCCGAACTTCGTGAACTGCGATCTCTACCACCGCACGCCGGAGGCTATGCAGCACCGCCCCGAATACGCCAAGCCCAGCGAGAAGATCCTCGTGCATCTGTCTAACTTTCGTCCGGTGAAGCGTCTTCCCGATGTCATCGAGATATTCGATCGCGTGCAGAAGAAGGTTCCATCGCGGCTGGTGCTGATCGGGGATGGGCCCGAGCGCTCGCGCGCCGAGTGGCTGGCAGTGAATAAGGGAATCCACAACAAGGTGGAATTCCTCGGCAAGCAAGACCGCATTCACGAGAAGCTGCCGGTGGCCGACGTAATGCTCCTGCCCAGCGAGTTGGAATCCTTCGGCCTCGCGGCCCTCGAAGCGATGGCCTGCCAAGTGGTGCCCATCGCTACCAATGAAGGCGGAGTTCCGGAGGTCATCGAGCATGGCAAGACCGGCTTCCTTGCCGCGGTCGGCGACGTAGACACGATGGCGAACTACGCGATCGAACTTTTGTCCGACGAGGCCAGGTTAAGAGAGATGGGAAAAGCGGCGCGCGCCAGCGCTCAGGCGCGCTTCTGCGCCAGCAAGATCATCCCCATGTACGAGCAGTATTATCGCGAAGTGCTGGAACGCTTTTCGTAGATCGCACCTGCAACGGAGCCGCCCATTTCTTCGGCCTGTAATACAGGAAGCACCAGCCGCACCAGCGTTCCGTGTCCGGGCTGGCTCTGAATTGTGATCTCGGCTGCGTCTCCATAAACCACCTGAAGGCGCTCGGTGACATTCAACATTCCGATCCCAGTCCCCGAAGATGTGCTGGAACCCGTCACCGGCATGCCCACCCCATCGTCTTCCACTTCGATAACCACGCGCCGGCCTGCGTTACGGCTGCGAATGTGAATACTTCCCGCGTCCACTTTTGACGCGAAGCCATGTTTGACCGCGTTCTCCACCAGGGGCTGCAGGATCATGCTGGGCACCAGGTGGTCGAGCGAGGTCGGCTCCAGTTCCTTTACCACCTTCAGTTTGTCGTTGCCGAAGCGGGCGACTTCGATATCGACGTAGTCGTCGAGGAATTCGACCTCCTCGCGCAGTGGCACGAACGAGTCCCCCTTGCGCAGCAGACGGCGCAGGATGCTGCCCAGCTTCACGATCATCTCGCGCGCCGAGTCGGGATCGCGCCGCACCAGCGAGGAGATTGAGTTTAGTGTATTGAACAGGAAGTGGGGATTGATCTGACTCTGCAGCGCCTCCATGCGCGCCTGAAGCAGCAGCCGTTCTTGCTGCTCGAGCTTCATCTCAATGCGCACATTGTTCAGCACCTTCAGCGCGATGGCAACAGCCATGACTGTGCCGGCGTAGATGGCTAGGGTGACCCAGAGGTTGTCCGAATCGAGCGCAAAGATGCGCCGCGGAAAGGCCCGATGGAGGTGGATGCGGACGAACTCCAGACCGACAATCAGGAAGAAAAACGAAGTCTGCCAGTCAATGAAGGACTTGCGGATGCTGCGCCGGATCCAGTGATAGATGCTGAGATCGAACAGCGGCGAGAACGACCAGATGGCTTCGCGATCGGACGCGACGTGTCGCAGCAGACCGGCCAGAAGTCCGGCGACAACGTTCATCGGTAACGTGAGCCACTCGCCGAGAAACAGCGCCGGCAGCGAGACCAGCGCGCCTCCAGCAGCGCCCGCCAGGCGCCCGCCGATGACGCCCATCAGGATAGCTCCCTCGAAGGCAATGTCAGCCGCGAGGAAGTTGCGCACCCAATGCCGCACCAGCACACCCAGCAGAATGGGCGTGCTCACGATGAGGACCAGCTCCAGCTTCTCAGCGAGCGTGCGCTCTTCCCGAAACAACAGAACCCGGAAGCGGCGCGCACGCACGAGCACGCTGCTGATGGCGGCGGCAACGCCGAGCCGGATCAGCAACGTAACGAGGATGAGGCGATTGTCCATCGTACGGGCTAGGGGCCAGCTTCCATTGTCAATCCTATCGTGCTCGCGGCCCCTCGCAGCGCTTCCTCCGCGCGGGCGTTATCGGGTGCGCCGCCCTGTGCCATGTCTCGATTGCCGCCGCCCCGCGTGCCCAGTTGCTGCACGGTCTGCTTCATCAAGGTGCCCATATCGTTGCTGAGCCCTGCTGCCTGCGCGAAGACCAGCGACGGTTGCGTGCCTCCACAACCGAGCAGAGCGACTGTTTTCGCAGATCTTGTAAGCTTCTGCGCCAGCATCTTGATGAAGTCAAGATCGCGGTCGGGGAAAAACTTCAGCACCAGCCTGTGCCCGTCGCGCTCCTCTGCCGATTGCAGCATCCGTTGCGCCTGCAGCTCGGCGATTTCTCCTAACAGCCGATGCTGTCCTTTCTGCGCGACTTTGATTTCGTCGAGCGACTTGCGTACTTGCTGCGGAACGTCCCTGATGTGGGTAGAGAACACGGCAGCCGCTTCGGTGAGCGTTTCGAAATCGCGCCGCGCCGCGCGCACCGAACGCAATGCGCAGACAAACTCCACTCGAACGCCCTGCTTCACCTTCTCGGTCTTGCGTAGCAGGAGGCCGCCAATCTGGCCGGTGCTGTGCACGTGAGTTCCTCCGCAGGCGTTCAAATCAAAATCGCGCACATCGATAAGGCGCAGCTTGTCGCGTTCAGCAGGAGGAATTCTACGAACGCCCATCGCGCGGGCTTCATCCGGTGTCGCAAAGCGAATCTCCACGGGACGATCTTCAGCGATGATCTGGTTGGCGAGAATCTCAGCCGCTTCCAAGTGCTTGGCGGTGACCGCATCGGTCGCAAGATCAATCGTGCAGCTCTCCTCGCCCATGTGGAACGAAACGGTGTCGAAACTGTACAGCCTTTCGAAAGCCGCCGACAGCACATGTTGTCCCGAGTGCTGCTGCATATGGTCCAGGCGTCGCTCGGTGTCAATCATACCGCGGACTACCGATCCGGGTCGTAAAGCTGGACCTCCGACTTCCACGATGTGAACGACGTCGCCAGTCTGCTCGTCTTCTGCGACTTCTCTTACGCGCACACGGGCAGAATCCGCCTGCAGCCATCCGGTGTCAAAAACCTGCCCACCACTGGTGGGATAGAACGCCGAGCGGTCGAGCGTGACTGCCTCGCCGCTTACGGTGATCACGCGAGCTTCAAACTCACTTAGGAAGGAATCGGTGTAATAGAGACGCTCAGTCAAGAGTCATCGCTCCGCAATTGCGATTTGGGCCGTGACCTTCAGGTGCCCTCAGCTCAACTGACGACAGCATACAACCTTGCTCATGCTTTTGACTGTCTGACATATCGGGTAAACTCTTCTTACGGCGGCCCGATGAAATTCTGTCGACAAGTGCTGTGCTTTGTGGGCCTGGGCTGCATTTTTGCGCCGCTGGGCATGATGAGTGTCCCCAGCGCAGCGGACAGCGTTCCCATCCCGACCCGTTCTGACAACGACGCCTGCACCCGCAAAGGTTTCGACCACTTCTACAACCTCGAGTATGACAAAGCCATTCGTGAGTTTGAGACCGCGCAGCAGGCGCATCCCAGCGATCCGTTTGCAATTAATCACACGCTGGAGGCGGTGATTTTTAAGGAGCTCTTCCGCATTGGGGCGCTCGACACCGAGGCCTACGCCGGTGACAGCTTTCTAACCAAGAAGCTTGCGGCGCCGCTCGATCCCAAGGTTCAAGTCCGGGCCAAGCAGCTTAGCGACCAGGCACTGGCGCTTTCGCAGGCACGGCTCGACAAGAATCCCGACGATGTGGACGCCCTCTACGCGCGCGGGGTCACCCGCGGCATGCGCGCAACCTATTCGGGGATCGCGGAACGGGCCTGGTTCTCGGCCCTGCGCAGCGCGGTAGCCGCGCGCCGTGACCACGAGCGGGTCCTGGAGCTCGACCCCAAATATGTGGATGCCAAAGTATTGGTCGGCACGCACCTCTATATTGTCGGCAGTCTGAACTGGCCGACCAAGGTAGCGGCCTCCGTTGTGGGCATTAGCGGCAACAAGCAGAAGGGTCTGGACTACTTGCGCCAGGCAACAACCGGGGCGCACAGCGAAGTCGCCAGCGACGCCCAAATTGTCTATGCCCTGTTCCTGCGGCGGGAGCAAAAGTACAACGAAGCGCTCCAGGTCGTGGCCAGTATGCAGGCCGAGTTTCCCCGCAACGGCCTGGTCGCCACCGAATATGCGCATCTGTTGAATGCCGCCGGACACGGGCAGGAGGCGATCGGGGCCTATCGCAAGGTTGTCGCAAATTGCCGCGGCAATGCGTATTCGTCGTGTCGGATTGAAGTGCCAGCCTATGGCTTGGGTGAGGCTCTGCGTGGACAGCGGCAATATCAGGAGGCTGCTGAGGCTTACGAGCTTGCCGCCAGCAGTAGCACCAACGATCCCGAGGTGCGGCAGAAGGCCACTCTCGCTGCCGGACAGATGTACGACGTGCTGCAGAGGCGCGACACTGCGCTGGAGAAATACCGCGCAGTCGTTGCCGAGAACTCGAGCTCGGGCTCAGCCGATTTGGCGCGCCATTACATGAAGCAGGCGTATAGGAGCCCGTAGGTCGCTGATTCGACTTGAGTTTTGCGTTGGTGGGAACTTCTGCCCGTGCTATTCGTATCTCAGAGCAGGGAGGCCTCATGTACTGCAACTACTGCGGAAAAGTGATACAGGACGATGCCAATCTATGTCCCTATTGTGGCCGCCGTGTCGGCACCGTCGCCTCGCGGCGCAAGCTGATGCGCTCGCGCACGGATCGCAAGATCGCCGGTGTCTGCGCCGGATTCGCGGAGTACTTCGACCTCGACGTTACCGTGGTGCGCGTGGTGTGGCTCATCGTTGCCCTGTTCGGCGGGGGCGGCGTTTTGGCCTATATCATCGCCTGGATCGTGATGCCGGAGGAACCGGAATACGTCCCGATCGCGCCACCGGCGACCACTCCTCAACCCTATCAGGGCGGCCAGTAATCAATATCCGGCTGTCTTAGGCTAACTCCAATTCGATTGTGTTCGAGGCCTGATCCAGCTTTGCAATTCGAAAGCTGCGAACCTGCCCGGCGCGGACATCCTCGGGCTTGGCGCTGCTGGCAGCGCCACCTTTCCAGCGTGCCTTCAGCATCGAACTTAGCGCCGACAAATCCGCCTTTGTGCCAGCCTGCGCCTCTTCCTTGGCCGGGACTTGCGCCGCGATGCGGCAAGTGCCCTGAATGCCTTCGCCCAGTTCGACGCGCGCGCGTCCGTCCGAAACCTCGACCATGCGGCCGCTTACCACATCGCCTACCTTGTGTTCGGCGATGTATTCATCCAGGCTGGTCGGAACGAGCTGTTTCATGCTCAGCCGCAACTGCCGCTTCTCGGTATCCACCGCAAGCACTTGGGCCTTTACCGATTGTCCGAGTTTCAGCACATCCTGTGGGTGATTAATGCGCTTCTCGGCGCTGATCTCGCTGATGTGAATCATGCCCTCGACGCCTTCAGAGAGCTGCACAAATGCTCCGAACTTGGTGATGCTGGTGACCGGTCCTTCAACTACCGAGCCCACTGCAAACCTCTGTGCGACCTCAGCCCATGGATCGCCTAGCGCTTGCTTGAGGCCCAAAGAAATGCGGCGGTCGGCCGCGTTCACACCCAGTATCATGACCTCGACCGTTTCGCCCGGCTTCACGACGTCACTGGCCGCCCTTACCTTCTTGGCCCACGACATCTCCGAAACGTGGATCAATCCTTCAACCCCGGGCTCCAGTTCCACAAACGCTCCAAACTCAGCCACGCGAGTGACGGTGCTGCGCACACGGTCACCGGTCTTGTATTTGTCAGCCACCGAATACCAAGGGTCGGGCTGAAGCTGCTTCATCCCGAGCGAGATGCGCCGTTTTTCGGGATCGATCTTCAGGACCTTCGCCTCGATGTCCTGTCCCACAGTGAGCACGTCCGCGGGATTGTTAATGCGGTTCCAAGCGATGTCGCCGACATGCAGCAGGCCATCCACTCCACCAAGATCGACGAAGGCGCCGTAATTGGTGAGGCTGCGGACCGTGCCCTGCACCGTCTCGCCCTCCTTCACCTCGGAGTAACGACGCTGTTTCGCAGAGCGCTCCTCTTCTTCGGCCACGGCGCGTCGGTCCACCACCACATCTTCATCTGTGACATCGAGCTTGGTAATGCGGCAGCGGATCTCCTGACCAGCCAACTTCTCCATCTCGGCCGCGTCGCGCGCTCCGCTGCGTGAAGCCGGCAGGAAGGCTCGCACTCCCACATCAACACTCAGGCCACCTTTTACGACGCCGATCACCGTGCCTACGATTGTGGCTTTCTCGGCGAAAGCCTGTTCCAGCGACGACCAGTCCTTCGGTTGCGCCACTTTGGAGCGGGAAAGCTCGTAATAGCCATCCGGATCGCGACCTTTGACCGAGACCGTCAGCTTGTCGCCGGGCTTTGGGATCTGCTTAGGGCTCTGGAACGACGCCAAGGGCAGGATGCCTTCGGACTTAAAGCCGATATCGAGGAACACCGACTCGGCAGAGACAGCGATCACCGTGCCTTCGATTTGTTTACTGCCATCCTCTGGCTTGCGCGAGTGGCTCTGTTCGAATCGGGAAAGGATGTCGTCAAACGACTCGTCGGGTTCGGCGTCGAGTTGGGATTCCGGAATGTTTGGGTCGGACATGAAAGTCAAAGGCTCACAAAGTAAGTCTTGATTAGCATAGCAGCGCGCCAAGGCTGGCGTCCGCGCTCGGGCCTCTGCTTCGCCGAGCCGCCGTCCGGCTTGAGACGGGAAGAAAGCCACGGCAATCGAAAACTAGCCGCCGTTTTGATGCTCACGGTATATACTCCTCTGTCCATAAGAGCAGAGCGGACGGTGTCACTCCGCTGGTCCGCCATCAGCTCTAACCACCATTGTTCTCCGGAGGTCTTTATGGAACCACCGAAAACTCAGCAGTCAGCGAAATCCAACCGAAGCGGGAAATCTGGTTACGCAGAAACTGAGGGCGCTCTGGCGCGGCTTGGGCTGGCCTTGGCGACGTGGAGTGAACGATGGTTTCCCGATCCGCTGGTTTTCGCACTGGCAGGGGTATTCATCGTTTTTGTCTTCGGCCTGCTGCTGCGCCAGCCACCCAGTAAATTGGCCATCCAGGGTGCCAAGAATTTCTGGACCCTGGTTCCGTTCACCATGCAGATGGTGATGATCATCATCGGCGGCTACGTGGTGGCGACCACGCCAGTGGTGCATCGCTTCATACGCTTCCTGGCAGGCATCCCGAAGAACGGGCGCAACGCTGTAGCGATGATCGCGCTTTTCTCCATGCTCACTTCTCTCATCTCCTGGGGCCTGAGCCTCATTTTCAGCGGATTGCTGACCCGTGAATTATCGAAACGAGTGAAAGGCATGGACTATCGTGCCGCTGGTGCCGCCGCCTACCTCGGACTGGGCGCTGTCTGGGCGCTGGGACTGTCGTCCTCTGCGGCCATGATGATGGCTACAAAGAGCGCGATACCTCCTTCGCTGTTTGCCATTTCCGGACTGATTCCACTGCGGCAGACAATCTTTCTCTGGCAAAGTGTGGTCACGGCAGCCGTGCTGGTCGTGGTGTCGGTTGTGATCGCCTATACGTCTGCTCCCTCAGCGGAAAATGCAAAAACCTCGGCGCATTACGGGATCGAGTATGAATCGGTGGACCGTCCACTGGAGCCGAGGACCAAACCCGGCGAGTGGCTGGAGTACAGCCCGCTGTTGACCATCGTGGTTTCAGCATTGTTGCTGTGGTACCTCTTCGATTACTTCCGCACGTCTCCGCAAGGTGCTTTAGCCGTTCTGGATTTGAATTCATACAACCTCTTGTTCATCACCGTGGGCTTGCTGTTGCATTGGCGGCCCAAGAGGTTTATGAGGGCGGTTGCGGAGTGTGTGCCCGCAACCGGCGGCGTGCTCATTCAGTTTCCTTTCTATGCGGTCATCTTCGGCATGATCGTGGGTACCGGTATTTCCGATTGGATGGCCCAGCTCTTTGCTCGCATCACCACTCATGGAACGTATCCGCTGCTCGTAGCTTTGTACTCTGCCGTGATTGGAATTTTCATTCCGTCCGGCGGAAGCAAGTGGGTCATCGAGGCGCCTTACGTTTTGCAGGCTGCGAACCTGCATAACGTCCACCTCGGCTGGGTGGTGCAAATCTATAACGCCTCCGAGGCTCTGCCGAACCTGGTCAATCCTTTCTGGATGCTCCCGCTGCTGGGCATCCTGAAACTCAAGGCACGAGACCTTGTCGGCTACGGCGTACTGCAAATGTTGGTGCACGTACCCATTGTCTTCTTCCTGTGCTGGTTCTTTGCCCGATACATTCCATACCTGCCGCCGCTAAAGTAGTCGATCATTCCCGATGGAACCTTAGTGGGGGTGGGGGTATTACATGATTACCTCCCCGCTCCTCCCTTGGTTCTTTAGAATCATCAGATTACGAGACTTTTCCTGGCAAGCTATTGACCGCCAATGACTTACTGGTATCTTCATTCATTGCAATACTTACGAGCATCATTTTCCACGTCCGAAGGTTGGCAAGAAGGCAAAAAAGGCAAGACCCGCCGTCTAATAACTCTCGCTTCGGGTCGCTCGCCAGTTGCCATAAATTGTCCAAAGAACCCTTCACCGCGCCCTAAGGCAGGTGAGGACACATATCCCGCGGGTTCGCCGGATTGCGCCCAACTCAAGGGTAGAGCAGAGCGGCGCCTTGTCAAGATTACGAAGGTACATGTTGGGTAACTGTACTTTCGTAACTTTCGGGGACGAGGGTAACCAGGCGGCTAGCCAACGGTCAGGCTTCAGAGGTGCCGGCTGGCGGCCTAACCCATTCTGAAGGTGCTAAAACAAAAGCCGCCGGAAACTTCCGGCGGCTTCTCCGATCCAACGCTCCTCTACACACTGACGGGCGCAGGCTGTTTTACCGGGACTGGCGTCAGCCAGCTAAAGCGGTCTTCCGCCGTGCCATTTACGATCCCATAGAACTCATTCCTGATGGTCTTGGTGATCGGGCCGCAAACGCCGCGGCCTACCGTAATCTTGTCCACCGTACGAATGGGCGTGATTTCGGCCGCCGTACCGCTGAAGAACAACTCGTCGCAGATGTAGAGCATCTCGCGGGGAATGATCTGCTCGACCACCGGAATGCCGAGCTCATGAGCAATATGCAGCACCGAATTGCGAGTGATGCCGGGCAGAACGCTGTTACCCAGCGGCGGCGTGTAGATACGGTCCTTGTGCACAATAAAAATGTTCTCGCCTGAGCCTTCGCTGACGTAGCCGTTGACGTCGAGCGCGATGCCCTCGGAATAGCCGTTCACGATGGCTTCCATCTTGATGAGCTGCGAGTTCATGTAGTTGGCGCCGGCTTTCGCCATCGTCGGCATGGTGTTGGGCGCGAGACGCGTCCACGATGAGACGCACACGTCCACACCGTCATCGCAGTCGGGGCTGCCGAGATATTTGCCCCATTCATAGTTGGCGATGTAGACCTCGGTCGGTGAGTTGAAGGGGTTGACGCCAACCTGCCCATAGCCGCGCAGCACGATCGGCCGCACATAGCACGGCGAAACTTTGTTGGCAGCGACAAGCTCCACAGCGGCGTGGCAAAGGTCATCGAGCGAGTAGTCCAGATCGATGCGGTAAATTTTGGCCGACTGCACCAGTCGCAGCATGTGATCACGCAGGCGGAAGATGGCCGGGCCTTTTGCCGTGTGGTAGCAGCGGATTCCCTCGAACAGCGATGAGCCGTAGTTGACCACGTGCGCCATCACGTGGAGCTTCGCGTCATCCCAGGGAATGAGTTGCCCATTGTGCCAAACGTAGTCAGTTGCTTTGATGGACATTTTGGCGCTCCTTCAGATTCGGAGTGGTACGAATTGCTGTGCAAGCTGGCCCAACGCGCTGCATAGAAGAGATGCTCAATAGGATACAAACGCTTCGGCGATCGATGATGTTGGGCATCAGGGAATCGGTTTAATTGCGCATTATAACCGAAGGCGACCGGTCCGACGTCAAGGGTTTTGTTTAGCGCTTCAGATTGTGACCGGTTGCACCATATTGGATGCAGGCGGCAGACGGCAGGGAAGTCGTTCTGTAACTCGGTGGTAAGGCATTGTTCATCAGCGTAGCCCGCGCGTTGCCTTTACAATGAATGGCACAGCCACGTCACCTGGATGAATATGTCTTCAACTGCAAGAGCTAGTGCACCCCACTGCAAGCTGGATATCGCATGGGTGCGGCAGCAATTTCCCGCGCTACAGCAAAGCGTAAACGGCCAGCCGGCTGTTTTCTTCGACACCCCTGGGGGAACCCAGGTGCCGCAACGCGTAATCGACGCCATCGCGAAGTATCTCGCGACTTCGAACGCAAATACCGGCGGCGCTTTTGTTACCAGTCGCTCGACGGATCAGGCGATCGCCGACGCACGCGCGGCGATGGCTGACTTCTTCAACTGCTTGCCCGAGGAAGTCGTCTTCGGCGCCAACATGACGACGCTCACGTTCGCGTTGAGCCGCGCCATTGGACGCGAGCTAAAGGCCGGAGACGAGCTGCTCGTGACATGTCTCGACCATGACGCTAACGTCTCGCCCTGGGTTTGCCTGGAGGAGCGCGGGGTGAAAGTGCGCACGGCCGATATCAATCCCGCCGATTGCACACTCGACATGTTCGACCTCTCGGCGAAGATTCGGCGCAACACCCGCCTGGTGGCCTTGGGCTGGGCAGCCAACGCGGTGGGCACCATCAACGATGTGAGCGAGGTCGTGCGGTTGGCCCATGAGGCCGGCGCGATGGCCTCTATTGATGCGGTACACTACGCGCCGCACGGGCCGATTGACGTGCGGGCGCTGGACTGCGATTTCCTGGCTTGCTCAAGTTACAAATTCTTTGGCCCGCACTTGGGAATTCTCTACGGCAAGCGCGAGCAATTGCAGCGCCTCCGTCCTTACAAGCTGCGAGCGTGCTCTGAACAGTTGCCGGAGCGATGGGAAACCGGTACGCAGAACCATGAATGTCTTGCGGGCTTGATCGCAACGATTGACTATATCGCCGATGCCGGCCGGCATCACGATGCTTCGGCTGGCACGCGGCGCGAGGCGATCCTAGCCGCGTACGACGTTTTCCGTCAGCATGAGCGCGAACTCCTGGAGTTGCTAATCAGCGGACTGCTGGCGATTCCCGGGCTCACGTTCTACGGCATCAAGGACCCTGCGAAACTCGACCAGAGAACTCCGACCGTGGCCATTCGCATGGCAAGCCGATCTCCGCGCGATTTGGCGACGTACCTGGGCGAGAAGGGCATCTTCACCTGGGACGGAAACTATTACGCCATCGATCTCGCCGAACGCCTGGGCGTGCAGCAGAGTGGCGGCATGTTGCGCATCGGCTTGTCCCACTACAACACGGCCGAGGAAGTGGAGCGCCTGCTTGAGGAGCTACGCAGGCTGGCAAGGAAGTAGCTTGACAGGAAACTACCTCTCGTTTGACAACCTACCGTGGAGATCAAGGATGGACTATATAGAGGAATTCAAGACCGTGGATGCGGTGATTAACTCGTCAGCGGAAACGCTGGGCGTGGACGCATTTGCTCTATCGTTGATAAAGGCGGAAAGGCAAATTCGCAAGCTCGTGACCCATCTAATCTACCAATTTCCATGCTTCAACGAGAAGGACATTTCCGCCCTGCGTCAGGTACTTGTAAATAACCGGAGAGTGTATTTTGAGGGATTTGAGAAGGGTTTCGACGCCCTGTATCCCAAGAGCATAAGGGATTTGGTCGGGCTTGAATACTCCGCGCTCCGTCCCCGCATCGACGAAGCCATTGAGGATCGAAACAAGATTTTCCACGGGCAACTGACCTCAAAGTTCTTGAACCGTCAGGATCTGGTCGCTTATGTTCGAGACATTCGCAACTGGCGCGAGAATCTCGCCAAGGGTGCTTTAGGTGAGCTTCAATATGATGGCTTCGGTCGGAATTCTTTTCAGAAGTCGAGAATCGCTGACCTAGCAAGCCGCTTAAAGCACCCCCTCGCCGATATTAAGAGTTATGAGGGCTTTGTCAGGTCGTACATGTCAAGGCCGTGAAGGCGCGTTGCTGGCTATCGCTCTCGTTATCCAATCCTACCCAAGCGACTCTTCATTCGGCAAAGCCTTGTCTCTGCGCTATAATCCGCCCGTCTGCGGAGGACAATCGAAATGCGTGCCGTGCCTCGCTGGCTGGCAGTGCTGGCTGTGGTCGCGATAGG
>Ga0074046_10000370_pt1 | contig 40551 bp, 43 predicted proteins | sample BogForMeECP23OM3_FD_94441 | JGI IMG/M metagenome (GOLD analysis project Ga0074046, IMG submission 94441) | Bog forest soil microbial communities from Calvert Island, British Columbia, Canada - Bog Forest MetaG ECP23OM3 | ecosystem: Environmental > Terrestrial > Soil > Wetlands ... | reverse complement strand
TCTCGGCGGCACCCGCCCGGCTGGCGGTGCCCGGCGAGCCGCCGCGGCGCGTCACCGGCTGGGCCGGGCCCTGGCCGCTGTCCGAGCGCTGGTGGGACCCGGCCGCCGCGCGCAGGCGCGCCCGGTTCCAGCTGGCCACGGACGACGGGCGGGCGTGGCTGGCGGTGGTCCAGGACGGCCGGTGGCTGATCGAGGCGGGCTATTGGTGAGGGCCGGCCGTGGGCTGGGATAACCCGCCGGTCCCCTGGCGGGAGCTTCAGCGGTGGATGTCCTGGCGCACGGACGCCGACCGCACCCAGGACCGGCCCGCGCACGACCAGCCCGCGCAAGACCGGTCCGCGGCAGGCCGGCCCGCGCGAAACCGGCCCGCGCCAGACCGGGCACCCGGGCGCTGCGCGTCCCGGCCGGCCGGGAGCATCCCGTGGGCCGAACTGCACTGCCACTCCTCGTTCAGTTTCCTCGACGGCGCGGCCACCCCGGACGAACTCGTCGCCGAGGCGGCCCGGCTCGGGCTCGAGGTGCTCGCCCTCACCGACCACGACGGGATGTACGGGGTCCCGCAGTTCGCGCAGGCCGCGGCGAAACTCAGTGCCCGCGGCATCAAGCTGGGCACGGTGTTCGGCGCCGAGCTCAGCATCGGCCTGCCGTCCGGGCCAGGCAGCAAAGCGCCCGACCCCCAAGGTCGTCACCTGCTGGCGCTGGCCCGCGACCCGGAAGGCTACCGGCGGCTGTGCGCGGTGATCAGCGCCGCCCAGCTGGCGGGCGGGGAGAAGGGCCGCCCGGTCTATGACCCGGCGGCGCTGGCCGGCGCGCACGACGGTCACTGGGTGGTGCTGACCGGATGCCGCAAGGGGCAGGTGCCCGCCGCGCTCGCCGCGGGCGGGCCGGAGGCGGCCTGGCGGGAACTGGGCGTGCTGACGCAGATGTTCGGGCACGAGAACGTGATGGTGGAGCTGACCTGCCAGCACGACCCCGGCGACGACGAGCGCAACGACATGCTGGCCCGGCTGGCGGCGCTCGCCGACCTCGGCGTGGTGGCCACCGGCAACGTCCACTTCGCCGCGCCTGTGCAGGCCCGGCTGGCCCAGGCGCTGGCCGCGATCCGGGCCCGTCGCAGCCTGGACGACATGGACGGCTGGCTGCCCGCGGCGGGCACCGCCTACCTGCGTTCCGGCCAGGAGATGGCCGCGCGGCTGCGGCGCTACCCGGGCGTGCTGGACCGGACCGTCGCGCTGGGGCGGGAGTGCGCGTTCGACTTCAAGGTGATCGCGCCCCGCCTGCCCGACTTCCCCGCCCCCGCCGGGCATACCGAAGCCGGCTGGCTGCGCGAACTGGTCGCGCGCAAGGCCCCGGGCCGCTACGGGTCGCCCGGCGCCGAGCGGGTGCCCGGCGCGTACGCCCAGATCGCCCGGGAACTCGACGTGATCGAGCGGCTGGACTTCCCCGGCTATTTCCTGATCGTGCACGACATCGTCGAGTTCTGCGAGGGCCACGACATCTTGTGCCAGGGCCGCGGGTCGGCGGCGAATTCGGCGGTCTGCTTCGCGCTCGGCATCACCAACGTCGACCCGGTCTCGCACCACCTGCTGTTCGAGCGGTTCCTGTCCGACGGCCGGGACGGGCCGCCGGACATCGACCTGGACATCGAGCACCGCCGCCGCGAGGAGGTCATCCAGTACGTCTACCGCCAGTACGGCCGGGGCCGGGCCGCCCAGGTCGCCAACGTGATCTCGTACCGGCCGCGGATGGCACTGCGGGACGCCGGGCGCGCGCTCGGGTTCACGCCAGCGGAGTCAGACGCCTGGGTGCGCCAGCTCGGGCCAGGCCCGGCCGTCGCCGGAGAGTCGCTGGGGGCCTCGGCCGGCCAGGCCGACGACCCGGACGCGATCCCGGCGCCGGTGGCCGAACTAGCCAGGCAGATGCAGCGGCTGCCGCGGCACCTGGGCATCCACTCGGGCGGCATGGTGATCTGCGACCGCCCGGTGGGGGAGGTGTGCCCGGTGGAGTGGGCGCGGAGGCCGGGCCGCACCGTGCTGCAGTGGGACAAGGACGACTGCGCGTACGCGGGCCTGGTCAAGTTCGACCTGCTCGGCCTGGGCATGCTGGCGGCGCTGCACGACTGCTTCGACCTCGTGGCCAAGCATTTCGGCGAGCACTGGACGATGTCCTGCATCCCGCAGGAGGACCCGGCCGTCTACCAGATGCTGACCGAGGCGGACACGGTGGGCGTGTTCCAGGTGGAGTCCCGCGCCCAGATGGCCACCCTGCCGCGGCTGCGGCCGCAGCAGTTCTACGACCTGGTCATCGAGGTGGCGCTGATCAGGCCGGGCCCGATCCAGGGCGGTTCGGTCCACCCCTACCTGCGCCGTCACGACGGCCTGGAGGAGGCGGCGATGCCGCACGAGTCGATGCGGCCGGCCCTGGGCAAGACGCTGGGCGTGCCGCTGTTCCAGGAGCAGATGATGCAGCTGGCCATTGACTGCGCGGGGTTCTCCCCGGACGAGGCCGACCGGCTGCGTCAGGCGATGAGTGCCAAACGGGCTCCCGAGCGCATCACCGAACTCAAACAGCGGCTGCTGGGGGGGATGGCCGAGCGCGGCATCAGCCCTGGGGTGGCGCAGGACATCTACGTGAAGATCCTGGCCTTTTCCAGCTACGGGTTCCCCGAGTCGCACGCGATCAGCTTCGCCTACCTGGTCTACGCCAGCGCGTGGCTGAAACGGTACTTCCCGGCCGCGTTCACCACCGCGCTGCTGCGCAACCAGCCGATGGGGTTCTATGCTCCGCACAGCCTGATCAACGACGCGCGGCGGCACGGGGTCGTCGTCCGCGGCGTGGACGTGAACGCCAGCGACGCGCTCGCCACCCTGGAAGGCTTTGCCGGGGCTGGCGGTCCCCCGCCCGCGATCAGGCTCGGCCTGTCCGCCGTGCGCAACCTGGGCCTCCCGGCGGCCGAACGGATCGCCACCGGGCGCCCGTACCGTGACCTGGAAGATTTCGCCACCCGGACGCACCTGCCGGCCGCCGCGCTGGGGGCGCTGGCGACCGCGGGCGCGTTCGGCTGCTTCGGGCTCAGCAGGCGCGCGGCGCTGTGGGCGGCCGGGGCCGCCGCCTCGCTGCGCGAGGGGCAGCTGCCCGGCACCGCCACCGGGATGACCGCGCCGCCGCTGCCGGCCATGACGCCGGCCGAGGAGACCCTGGCCGACCTGTGGGCCACCAGCACGTACGGCACCCATCCGGTGGCCCACATCCGGGCGGCGCTGACCGCCCGGCAGGTACTGACCGCGGCCGCCGTCAAGTCCGAGTCGGCGCGCGCCGGTGCTCGCGTGGCCGTGGCCGGCCTGGTCACCCACCGGCAGCGGCCGCCCACCGCGCGGGGCGTGGTGTTCCTCAGCCTGGAGGACGAGACCGGCATGGTGAACGTCATCTGCCCGCCCCAGGTGTGGGAACGCCACCAGCGGATGGCCACGGCGGCCCCCGCCCTGCTCGTCCAGGGCCTCCTCGAGCGGGCTGGCGGCGCCGTCAACCTGGTCGCCGACACCCTGCGCCCGCTCCGGCCTCCGTCTTTCACTGGGGCCGCCGTCCCCAGCCGCGACTTCCGCTGAACCTTGCGTTCGCGGTCGGCGCCTTCATGCCCTCGCCACCGGTCGCGCTGACCGCCGCGCGGGCAAAGCGGCTTATGGGGACGCTGGCCCTTGCCCGTACGGTGCCGCCTTCGTGGAAGGGGACAATGCAGGGTGGTAATCGTCTTCTGTCGACTCCCATGCTGCCGTGCCCCCTTGGGTATTATCACTCGCCGCGCCCTGGACCATCGTGGTGACCCAGACGTCCGCCGCTCGCGCAACTACCACGATTGGAACGCCTGCGCTGAATCCGCCCGGCGGCAGTACTGGGACGTCGGCCACGACCATGAGCGCGCCCTGTCCGCCGTTGGCGGGCATTTCTTGGACGTCACAGAACGTAGCGATGGTCCCACTGGCCTGGGTGGCATAGCCGGATATCTCTACGGCTGTGCCAGGCTCGAAACCATCGACCTTGACGCTGACGGTGACTTTGCTTCCATCTTGGTTGGGTGCGATCGCGGTGACCCAGCTGTATGGCATCGATGAATCCTTTCTCAGGTATGCACATATCGGGTAAGGTATCCGAGCGCTTCCCGGGTCCCGGGAAGGTTGCCCTTGCGCTGGTAGAGATCAAGGGCCTGGGTTGCTGCGGCGTGTGCTTCGGAAACACGGCCGGACGCAGCCAGGACCTGAGCCAGATCGAGCAGGGCATCGGCACGAGGGCTCAGCAGGTCAGTCTGCGCGGCAAGCGCCGCCGCCGAGGATGCGAGTTCCACCGCTTCATCGTGACGGCCGCAGTCAGCGAGGATCCTGGCCGACAATCCCTGACAGATGATCAGGGCGGAGATGTCCTCGCCCGCAGCGGCCTCCTGGCTTATTGCGATCAGCTCGGTTGCTTCGGCGTACCGCTTTTCGTCATGCGCCGCGATTGCTCTGGCCAGTAGCGCTGCCGTGGTCGCCAGGTAGCCTTTGTCGCCCATTTCGCTGAGCGATTCGTATTCGAGGCGAAGGTGCATCTCGGCGGTCGCCGGATCACCGGCGAGCATCGCGATGAAGGCGGCGGGCTGGGTGACTGCCGCCGCCATCGTCGGGCCGAGGGTGTCCAGATGGGACTTAGCGCGGCTCAGGGTGGCGTGTGCTGTCTCCGTCATATCCTGCATTGCATACAAGCCGGCCATATGCAGGAGGATGGCGGCCTGCCCGCGGGGATGGTTCCCGATCTCATCGAGATAGTCCTCGCAGCGCTGTATTCCGTCCGACGCTGGCGTTGGACCCCACAGCGCAGCTGAAGCGAGCCAACCGAGTATCTCCGTCAGCTGCCTCCGGTCATTCGCCCGGCGAGCGTATTCGGCAGCGCGCCGCCACGCCTCTTCAGCAGCGCCGGATCTTGCGTGGTTCCAGCACATGGCTGCCTCTAGCTGCATGGTCTGGCAGAGTCCTACCTCATCTCCGCTCCGGGCGAACTCGCTGCGCAATTCGGGAAGCGCGTGAACGATCTGTTTAGCCGCCCTATTCGGGTCCAGCTGCAGGTCCGAGAGGAGGGCCTGAACCCGGGCGTGGGCGCGCTGTCCCTCGTCGCCATTGTCGGCGGCGATGCGCTGCGCGTGGTCGAGCGTGGCCCTTGCCTGCTCGAGCTGCCCGGCCTCGGTCAGCGCGGCGCCGAGGCTGGTGTAAAGCCGCGCGAGAGCCGGGTCATCGCGCGGGAGCAGCGCAGCCGCGCGGGTCAGCAGATTCGTTGCCGCCAGCGCGTCGTCGCGGTCATCAGCGGCACGGCCAGCAGTCTCAAGGTGTACGGCCGCCCGGCGTGACAGGGGACTTGACCGGGCTTCGGCAGGCCGCAATTCACTGAGGTAGCGGACGGACTGTTCCAGGTGGTAGCCGATGATCTCCGGGGGCTGCGTGCCCGGTTCCCAGAAAACGTACTCGAGCCAGTCCGCGAAGCGGTGGTGCAGTTCGGCGCGAAGCGATTTGGGGATCGCTCGGTACGCTGCCTCCTGGATCAGGATGTGCCGGAAGCTGTACTCCTCCGCGCGGCTCTTACCTGGCGGCCCTCGTTCCACGAGCCCCTTGGCCACGAGGGTCTGGAGGTTGCGGCCGAGCGGGCCGCGTGCCTCCGGCGGAAGGAGTTCGCGCACCTCATCCACTCCGAATTCCTTGCCGACCACAGCGGCTCGGGCGAGGACGCTGCTTGCTCCCGGCCCAAGGCGCTGCAGGCGCGCTGTCAGCAGAGCCTGAATCGTAGGCGGCAGCACCGGCCGGATCTGGCTCTCGGCTTGCTCGCTGAGCGAGACCGCCAGTTGCTCGAGGTAGAGCGGATTGCCCGCCGCGGTCTCCAGAACCCGCGCTCGAGTGGACGGCGAGATGGGACGATCTCCGGCCAAGGATGCAAGAAGCGCTGTAGACGGGCCCTCGGCGAGGGGCGTGAGCTCGACGGAAACCGCCCGTTCTGCCGCAGACGCCCAGGCAGGACGCTGCTCCAGCAGTTCCGGGCGGGTGATGCAGACCAGGACCAGCGGCGATCGCCCCCGCTGGACGGCCAGAGACTCCACCAGGTCGAGGAAGGTGGCTTCGGCCCAGTGCAGGTCCTCGAAGATAACCAGCAGCGGCCGGGACCGCGCCAGTGTTTCAAGTAGCCGCCAGGCCGCCCAGAAAATCTCTGCGGCGTCCGACCTGCCCTGGTTACCGGCGCCGAGAGCGTGGCTCAGCCGCTCAGCGACTTGCACCGCGTCCGCCTCGCCGGCAAGGAGGGCCTTGATCGTGTGCGGCGAGTCATGGCCGGCGCCCGCCTGGCGGACCACCTCACGCAGCGGCCAGAACGTGATGCCTTCCCCGTAGGGAAGGCAACGGCCGGTGAGAACGTTCACCTCACTGCCAAGGCGTCGGGCAAGCTCATGGACAAGGCGTGTCTTCCCCAGTCCTGCCTCGCCGATCACAGTCACGAGCATCGTCATCTGTTCCTGGGCGGCCAGGGCGCAAGCAGCCTCGAGCTGCCGCATCTCCTCGTCCCGGCCCACCAGGGGCGCATCGAGGCGCAGTGCCAGCGGACGGACGGCTTCGTGCGCGGATCGCAGGACGAATCGGTCGGGACCGGCGCTCTCGGTGTCGATGGCTGCCGCGGCGAGTTCCTGCGTTGGCCGGCTGATGAGGATCTGGCCAGGCTGGGCGGCCTCCGCAAGCATCACTGCCTGGGCCTCTGCATCCCCAGCGAACCCGAGCGCGCCTGGTCCTCCCACCAGCGCCTCGGCCGTCGCGATGCCGAAGCGGCACGCCAGGCTCACGCCGTGCCGCCGCAGCACACTGCCCGCTTCGGTGACGAGCCCGCTGCGCGCCTCTAGGCTCGCCCGCACCGCCCGCAGGGCATCATCCTCGTGCACCGAAGCGGCACCGAAGACCCCAGTCAGGCGCTCCCCGGCGCTGACCGCCAGCTTTCCTCCATGCCGCTCCAGGACCGTGGTCAGGAGGGAAACTGACCGCTCGTTCACGACGTCGTGCGCCTCCGGGTCCAGTGACGTACCCGAGCTGGACGCCACCCGCAGCACAACGCAGAGCACGGTCACTGGTCTGCGCGCCAGTGGTGCCACCGTCGTGCTCGACGCTGGCGAAAGCAGCGGGTCATGGCGCAGGATCGCCGCCTCAAGTTCCCGCAGCCGTGGCGTCGTGTCCAAGCCCAGCTCATCCCGCAGGACGCTACGGAACTCGCGGTAGACCTCAAGCGCTTCGGCTTGTCGGCCGTCGCGGTAAAGAGCGAGCATGAGCTGACCGCGAAGACGCTCCCGCACGGGGTGCTCCCCGACCAGCCGCCGTAGCTCAGCTATGAGCACGCTTGCCGAGCCGAGGGCCAGGTCTGCCTCGATCCGTTCCTCCAGGCACGTCAGGTGCAGCTCCTCCAGCTGCGCGATCTCGGCTTGCGCAAACGGTTCGTAACGAAAATCGGCCAGCGCCGGACCCTGCCACAACGACAGCGCCTGGTTCAATATCCGGGCAGCCTGTGCCGCGGCCCCCGATGCCAGAATTTCGCGACCCTCCGAGACCAGTTGCTCAAACTGGCTGACGTCCAGCTCTTCAGGGAAGATCCGCAACGCATACCCAGGCGCTTTGGTGACGAGGCGACCTGGCGGAAGTACCCGTCGCAATCGTGAGATCGCCGCCTGAAGAGCATTCCCCGCGCTGGGCGGGGAGTCCTCGCCCCACAGGTCCACCAGGAGCTGCTCGCTCGGCACGACCTCGTTCGCGCGCAGCACCAGATCGGCGAGCACGGCGCGCTGCCTGAGCCCGCCAATCGTGATGCGCCGGCCGCCTTCCTCCAGCTGGAACGGGCCGAGGATGCGTACCTGCATCGTCCCTCCCGCTCCGCTGTCAGCGCGCTGTCAGCGCCCACCACCCATTGTCGGATTATGCAGCAGCGAAGACAAGGCGGATACCCCGGGCGAGAAGACCGCGGCGCCGCCGACTCGTGCCAGGAGCACAAATGAGATCCGAGACGGTCAGTGAACTCGTGCTCGCCGATGACTCGCCGGCCCAAATCCGCAAGGCCGTATTTCCCGGGGCGGTACGCGCAGCGAAGACGCGAGCCGGGCCCCCGGGCACGCGAAGGGACGGTACCAAGCATGCGCGATGACCCGCAGGTCACCGAGCTGGTGATGCGCGCAAGGGACGGCGACCAGCAGGCATGGGATGCGCTTGTCGAACGGTATTCTCCGCTGATCTGGTCGCTCTGCCGCCGTTGCCGGATGAGCGGCACCGACGCCGAAGACGTCAGCCAGACTGTCTGGCTTCGCCTGGTGGACCAGCTGGGTAACCTCCGTGATCCGGCCGCGCTACCGGGCTGGGTCGTCACCACCGCCCGGCGGGAATGTTTCCGGGTCCAGCGCTCCGCCGCCGGGCTGCTGCTGGACGAGCAGACCATCCCGGACGAGAAAGCCGCGACGGCGGATCATGAACTGCTCATGGCGGAGCGCCACGCGGCGCTGCGCGAGGCGGTCACGCGGCTGCCCTCTGCCTACCAGCGGCTGCTCGCCCTGCTCATCGCTGAGCCACCCGTGCCGTACGCCGAGATCAGCGCCAGGCTGGACATGCCAGTCGGGAGCATCGGGCCCACCCGGCGCCGCTGCCTGGACAAGCTGCGCCGCGACCCGGCCATCGCTGCCCTGATCGACGCTGAAGCTGCGAGCGCGGATGCGATACATGACTACCTAGTGGCGCGGTAATAAGGCCCAACGCCGCCAAGCCGGCCAGGTCACACCGCTATTACATCCGGCAGAGCCGATCAAGGCCGCAGCACGGCCTTGATGACCCCGTCGGCGCGGCGATCGAAGCGGTCGTACAAGCCCGGCGCATCGGAAAGCGCATCGGAAAGCGCGCCGTGGTCAGCGGGCGCGTCCCCTAAACGGCGGCGTGGTCAGCGCATGCCTCGGATGTCTCAGCGCACGCCCCGGGGCCGGAACTGCACGCTGATCCGCGGCCCGACCGCCTGGGAGGTCTTCGGGACGGCATGCTCCCAGGTGCGCTGGCAGCCGCCGCCCATGACCAGCAGGTCGCCGTGCCCGATCTCGAACCGCAGCGAGCCGCCGCGCCCGGCCGGCCCGCCGCTGCGCGGGCGCAGCAGCAGCGCCCGCGGCGTGCCCAGCGACAGGATCGCGACCATCGTGTCCTCGCGTTGGCCGCGCCCGATGGTGTCGCCGTGCCAGGCGACGCTGTCCCGCCCGTCGCGGTACAGGCACAGCCCGGCCGTGCGAAACGGCTCGCCCAGCTCCGGGCCGTAGTGCGCGTTCAGCGCCTGCCGCGCGGCGGTCAGCGCCGGGTCGGGTAGCGGCTCGTCCTCGCCGTAGAAGCAGAGCAGCCGGGGGACCGCCACCACCTTGTCGTACATCTGCCGCTCCTCCGCCCGCCACGGCACCGTCTCAGCCAGAGCGCCGAACACCGCTCCCGACCCCGTCAGCCACCCGGGCCGCAGGTCGACCCAGGCGCCGTGGGCCAATGGCGTCCGCCGCACCGAGCCCTCGAGCGTGCCCAGTGACGGGCCCTTCTCCTCGTCGCACACGTCGAGCAGCGATTCCTGGACCGAAACACTCATGCGAACAGCCTACCTCGTATCCAAATGCATATTCGAGCCAGGCCGCCGGCCCTAGCCAGCGGATCCCGCGTAAAGCTCGGGCGGCCCGATGAGCACCCACGTCGTCGTGCTGCCCGGCCTCGCGGGAGAGCCCGTCGGTGAAGCCGGCCCGGCTGAAGCAGAGCAGCCGGGCGTCGGCTGCACCGGCCCGACCCTGAGCCGTGAGCAGCCTCCGGATACGGCGCAGCCGGTCCACGTGCGTCACGCTCATGACCTCGTTCCACTTGGCCTCCCCGATGGCAATGACAGGTTCGGGCCCCCCACATAGCTTCCCGGTCTCATGGCCGCCCCCTACGGTGGGGTCTATGGCTGCCGCCAGATCCCGCCGCTGCGTGGTGATCGGCGCGGGTGTGATGGGCGCGTCGGTCGCGGCCAGGCTGGCCTCGGCGGGCGTGCAGGTAACGCTGCTTGACCAGGACCAGCCGGGCCGCGCCACCAGCCGGTGGAGTTTCGCCTGGCTGAACTCCAACGACAAGGCGCCCAGGCCCTATCACGACCTCAACCACGCCGGGATCCGGGCCTGGGCGGAGCTCGCGCCCGAGCTCGGCGGCGCGGCCTGGTACCGCCCCGTCGGCCACCTCGAGCTGGCCACCTCCGACGCTGGAGGCGCCGAACTCGAAGCCCGCGTGCGCAGGCTCACCGCATGGGGCTACCCCGCCCGCCTCATCGGCCCGGCCGAAGCCTCCGAGCTCGAGCCAGCGCTGCGATTCCCGGAGTCCGGCGGAACCGTCGCGTGGTTCCCCGGCGAAGGTTACGTGCTCACCGAGCCGCTGATCGCCCGGCTGGTCGCGTACGCCAGGAGTCAGGGCGGGGATGTGCGCACCGGCGAGCAGGGACAGGTGACGGGCCTGGACCAGCGAACAGTGCGCACCGCCGCCGGCGCCGTCCTGGAGGCGGACGAGGTAGTGTGCTGCGCCGGCCGCTGGGTGCCCGAACTGGCCACGATGGCCGGCGCCGCGAGCCCGGTGCCGCTGGTCGCCTGGGACACGCCCGGCGCGACCGCCCCGGGGCTGGCGGTGCGCGTCGGCCCGCTCTCCTCGGCCGGTCCGGTGCGCGTGGTCCATACGCCCGAGATCAGCCTCCGGCCGCATTCCAGTGGCCTGTTGCACCTGGAAGCACCCGACGCCGCCGTGGACCTGCATACCCCAGAACCCGACCTGCACCGCTGGGCGGCCGCCCTGCTGCGCCGCGCCCAGCAGACGGTCCGCGGTCTCATCGACGCCCGTGTCGAGGAGTTCGCGGTCTGCGTCCGCCCCATGCCCACCGACGGCCAGTCCATCGTGGGCCGCCTCCCCGGCGTCCCCGGCCTCTACGTTGCGGTCACCCACAGCGGCGTGACCCTGGCCGCCCACCTGTCCCGCCTCATCGCCGCCGAGCTCACCACCGACACCCCGCCCGCCGACCTAGCCCCCTACCGCCCCGACCGCTTCCTCACCAGCCCCCCAGCCCCCCAGCCCCCGCCGGCCCCCTCCGCCCCCGCTAGCCACCCCTCCGCCTCCCCAACCACCCATCCTCGCGCGCCCTGAAACCAATGAGTGTGACACTCTAGTGAAAAGAATCATTAGAGTGTCACACTCATTGGTTGCGTCCAGCGACGCACACAGGTCAAAACCTGGGCAATCCGGGCATCGCGCGACCGTGAGCGGGTGCGCGGGGCCTCACGACACCGGGGCGGAACCTCACGATAGACACAGCGCGGAGCCTCAGGGGAGCAGCACGACCTTGGTCCCGGCGCGCGTGTCGAACAGGCGGTACCCCTCGGCCGCCTCGGCCAGCGGCAGCCGGTGCGTGATCACGCGCTCGGGCGCCAGGCCTCGCGCCAGGATCATTTGCATCAGCCGCTCCCGGTCAGCGAGCGGGTCGCCGATGCTGAACCGCAGCGTCAGCTCGCGCTCGAACATCAGGCCCGCGTTCAGCTTGTAGTCCGGCTCGAAGTGGGCGCCGACGACCGACACCGTGCCCCGGCCCCGGGCCAGCTGCAGCGCCGCGTCCAACGCCCCGGGCGTGCCCGCCGCCTCGATGACCACGTCCGCGCCGAGCCCGCCGGTGCGGGCGAGAACCAGCTCTGAGGCTTCAGACGGCGATACCGCCTCGGCGCCAAGTGAAGCCGCGAGCTCCCGCCGCGCCTCGATCGAGTCCACGGCGATCGCGCCGCCGCCGAAGCCGGACACGCACAGCAGCGCCATCAGCCCGACCGGCCCGCAGCCCAGCACGACGATCGTGTCGGTGAGGTCGGCCCCGGACCGCTGAACCGCGGCGTAGCCGGTCGGCAGGATATCCGCGAGGAACAGGCCCTGCTCGTCGGTGGACGCCGGGGGCAGCTTGAGCAGGCAGCGATCCGCCATCGGGACCCGGACATACTCGGCCTGTCCGCCGTCCAGGCGAGGGTAGACGCCCGAATACCCGAACAGCGCCCGGCTCGCGCACTGCGCCGGGCGCCCCATCCGGCACTGCGTGCACGTCCCGTCGGACGTCATGCTCGAGGACACCACCCGCTGCCCGACCTCGAGCAGGTCGACGGCGTTTCCCACGTCGGTGATCACGCCGACGAACTCGTGCCCCAGCACCGTCGCGGGGTCGAACCCGGGCGTCATGCCGTGCAGCGGAAACAGGTCGGCCCCGCAGATCGCGGCGGCCGTCACCTTGACGATGGCGTCCTGCGGCCCCCGCAGCTTCGGTTCCCGACGTCGGTGACCGCCGCAACGCCCGGCGTGCCCACTTGCACCGCCTTCATGCTGGTTCCTCGATCTCGACCAGGTAACCGTCGGGGTCCACGCAGAAGAACCGGCTGCCACCCCACGGCGGGCGGTAGGTGTCGGCGAGGAACGAGACTCCGCGGGAGGCCAGGGACCGGCGGGCCGCGTCCGCGTCGGGCACCTCGAGCACCAGCACCACGTTGGCCCGCGCCCGCCCGGCCGGGTTCGGCGCTGTCATCGTCACGCCCGGCCGGTCGGGCGACGGGTGGCCCTGCTCCGCCGGCGAGATCCGGGCCCCGGCGGCGGTAAGCGTCGCGTAGGGCGGGTCGTCATACCGCGCCACCTCGGTCAGCCCGAGCTGGTCCCGGTAGAAGCGGAGCGAGGAGGCGAAGTCGGACACGGCCAGGATGGCGCCGGCCCGCGTGACCGGGAACTCGGGCACGCCTCAGCCTCGCAGCCCCGCAGGCGAGGCCCCGGCCCGCGAGGTCCCGCCCCGCGAAGTACTGGCTCCCGCCGACTCGGCCCGCGACTGGGCCCGCGAGGCCCCCGAGGCCCCCGAGGCCCCCGCAGGCTTCGCGAGCGAAGCTCCGGCGGGCTCCACGGGCACCGGGTCATCATCCTGCAGCGTCGCCTGCAGCCGCTCCGCGGGCACCCTGATGTGATCCGCGGTGAGCGCGGCGGCGCGGTCCGCATCCCGAAGCCTGATGGCCGCCAGGATCGCGCGGTGCTCGGTCAGCGAGTCGTCCATTCTGCCGCGCAACGCCAGCGTGCGGGACTGGAACCGGCCGATCTCGCCCTCGAGCCGGTGGTGCACCTCCTGCAGTTTCGGGTTGCCGCTCAGCTCGCACAGCAGTTCATGAAACGAGACGTTCGCGGCGAAGAACTCCCGCACGGCGCCATCGCTGATGTGGCCCGCCATCCGCTCCATGAGCTGGTCCAGCCGCGCCAGGTCGGCCTCGGTCACCCGGGGGATCGCGAGCCGGACGGCCATGACCTCCAGGGCCTCGCGGACCTGGTAGGCGTCGATCAGCTCCTGCGGCGTCAGCGACCGGACTTCGGCCCGGCGCCGCGGCCTCATCGTGATCAGCCCTTCGGCCGACAGACGGCCCATGGCTTCCCTGATGGGGCCGCGGCTTATCGCCAGCTCCTTGGACAGCGCTACCTCGGACAGCTCGGTTCCGGGCAGGAGGTGATCAGCCAGGATCTCGTCGCGCAGGTGCTCATAAACCCGCTGCGACAGCGTCAGATTGTCGAACGCTACCGTCACCAGCTCACCCCTCCGCCGCATCTAACCCTACGAAGCCGAACCAGCGGCCGCCGGCAGCTCCCGCCGGACCCCGCTGAAGCGCTTCGCCCCAGCCAGGTATAGCAGTGATGCCACGGCGAATCCCACGATCCAGGAGATATCCGCACCTCCCAGGTCGTGGACGAACGGTCCGGTGTAGAAGGTCTGGTCTAGGAACGGTACCTGCACCGCCAGGGTGATCACGTAGCACAGGCACGCCCACCACTGGAATCGCCCGTAGATGCCGTTCGGGGTGAAGAACGACGCCACGTCATAACGGCCCCGCTTGACCAGGTAGTAGTCGACGAGGTTGATCGCGCTCCACGGGACGAAGAAGAACAGCAGCACGCCGATGAAGTTCTCGAACGAGGTGAGGAAGCTCTTGTAGCCGAGCACGGCCAGGATCGTGCCGGTCACGAAGATGATCAGGATGCCGGTGAGCCGGACGGCCTGCCTGGCCTGCGCGGCCATGAACTTCTTGCTGAAGCTGCCCAGGCTGGCGAACGCCAGCATGCCGCTGTAGGCGTTGAGCGTGTCCCCGGGAATCTGGCTGATCCCCATGAAGAACATGATCCACAACCCGGACACCTTAGCCAGCGCCTCCAGCGGGTTGCCCGTGGCGGTGGGCACCAGGGTGGCGATCCAGGCGCCGAGCCCGGCGAACAGCGTGGTCGATATGACGTTCCCGCCGAAGATGGCCCAGAACGTCCGCCGGAAGCTGACGTCCTTCGGCAGGTACCTGGAGTAGTCCGACACGTACGGCGCCCAGCTCAGCATGTTCATGAAGAACAGGCCGATGGTGGCGACCAGGATCGGGCCGCTGGACAGCGTGGTGCCCCGGTACTGGTGCAGCACCGAGCCGTATGTCGCGGCCTGGATCAGCGCGATCAGGATGACCACGATGAACACCGCCGTCATGACCTTCCGCACCGAGTGGATCCACCGGTAGCCGAAAATGGCCAGGGCCAGCGCGGGCAGCGTGATGATGACAATCCACACCGGCACGCTCACGCTCGACACCAGGAGGTTCAGCGAATCGCCCTGCAGCACCTGCGAGGCGGCCAGGTACCCGATGTCGAGCACGATGGACGCGAGCAGGATGAAGTTCGCACCGTAGAACCCGAACTGCCCGCGGCTCTGGATCATCTGCGGCACGCCAAGCCGCGGTCCCTGCCAGGCGTGCAGCGCGGTCAGCAGCATGCCGAGCACGTTGCCGACCACGATGGCCACCAGCGCCCAGAACAGGTTCAGGCCGAACAGGATGGCCAGGACGCCGAGCGTGAAGTTGACCACGTTGGCGTTGGCCGCGAACCAGAGCGTGAACTGATCACGCGGCCGGCCGTACCTTTCGTTTTCAGGGATGACCTCCACGTGGTGCCGCTCGACCACCGGTCCCTGCGTGGTCGCCGCGCCTTGCTTAAGACCCAACTGCTCCCCAGCACTCATGGCTCCCTGCTTTCTGTAGGGGGGCCTTCCGTAGGTTGAGCCCGTCTGCCAGCCCGCCGCGCCCAGCACTCACCGTTATCCCGGCCGGACCCGCCGAGTGGCCACATTGAAACTGCCTTTTCTGAAAACTGTCAACTGGTGACTGTGTTTTTTTTGCCGAACGAAATGGGTTCACCAGGTCAGTGCCACGTTTTTCGCTCTGCAGAGTGATCATTTGTCCCTATCTGCCACCCCGCTTCCCACGGGCCACGCGACTAGATACTCACTGAAAGTCATCTGTTGACAGTCATCAGTTTTGTCTCGGCCCTGGGCTACTCGGTGTTCAAGCCGGGCACCTCGACCGCCGACCTGTCGCACTCGGTCGAGGAACTCGCCTACATCGTCAGCGGCAGCGGCGTGATCCGGCTGGAGACCGGGGACGTCCCGGTGACCGCCGGGCAGGCACTTTACGTCCCGGCCCGGCTCTGGCACACGGTGGTAAACCCGGCCGGCGAGGATCTGGTGATGGTCTTCTCGTTCCCCTCGCCGGGTTACCCGCCCACGGAGCGTCGCGACCCGGCCAGCACCGAGCGCCGCGAGCCGGTGACGTGACGGGCCCCACCGTGTCGGGCCCCACGGGGACGGGCCCCACGGGGACGGGCCCCACGGGGCGGCCGCCGGCCACGGCGGAGGATGCGGTCCGGCAGGTCGCGCTGGCCTGCCAGATCATCGCCCGGTTCGGCCACGAGGACCTCACCCTGGGCCACGCCAGCGTCCGCGGGCCCGACGGGCGCACCGTCTACATCAAGCGCAAGGGCAAGGCGTTGCGCGACGTGCGCGCCGAGGACGTCATCGGCATCGCGCTCGACGACCCGAACGGGTACCTGACCCCGGGCGCGCACCTCGAGACGATCATGCACCTGGAGACCTACCTGGCCCGGCCGGACGTCGGTGCGGTGATCCACACCCACCCGATGTACTCGATCGCGCTCGGCGCGACGGCCGGCGGCCTCGAGCTGCTCTCCCACGACGGCCTGCTGTTCCCGGACGGCGTGCCCGTCTTCGACGGCACGGTCGGCCTGGTGACCACGCCGCAAGACGGGCAAGGGTGGCTCGGGTGCTGGACGCCGGCCGGGCGGTGCTGCTGCGTAACCACGGCATCCTAGTGGCCGGGGAGGACATCAGCTGGGCGGTGCTGACCGCGCTCACCCTCGAGCGGGCGGCGCGGATCCAGTCCATCGCCCGCACCCTCGGCGACCCGGTGCCGATCCCCCGGGAGGTGGCCCGCGAGCTGTCGGCGAGCGAGTATCAGGAGGAGTTCGCCGAGGAGTACTGGCAGGCCTGGTGCCGCATGCTAGACAACTCGTCATGACCGAACCGGTTCGCGCCACGATCAACGGCAGGCCCTTCGCCGGCGACGTGCCCGCCGAGGAACTGCTGCTCGACTTCCTGCGCGACCGACTCGGCCTGACCGGCGCGAAGCAGTCCTGCGAGGTCCAGGTGTGCGGGGTGTGCACGGTGCTGGTGGACGGGAACCCGGTCGGGGCTCCCCCTGGACCTAGTCCAGGTGATCGTGCCGTTCCTCGGCGGCGGCTTCGGCAGCAAGTCCTACACCAAGATGGAGCCGCTGACCGCGGCCATCGCGCGCAAGGCCGGGTGCCCGGTGCGGATCCTCAACGGGGTCCACGAGTCGATGATCACCACCCGGCGGCACAACATGTCCTGCCGGATGCGCACCGCGGCCGCCGCCGACGGCACCGTCCTGGCCCGCACGGCGCAGGCCTGGCTGGACACCGGCGCGTACGGGGATAACGGCCCCCGGGTCACGGCCACGGCCGCCGACGCCGCCCCGGGCCCCTACCGCTGGCAGGCGGTGGAGGTGCAGGCGCACTGCGTATACACCAACACCGGGCCGGCCGGCTCCTACCGCGCGCCTTCGGCGCCACCCACCTGCAGTGGATCGGGGAGTCGCAGCTGGACGAGGTGGCCCGCCGGCTGGGCGTGGACCGGCTGGAGATCCGCCGCCGGAACCTGCTGCGGCCGGGGGAGGAGGTCCGGCCAAGCGGCAAGCCCCTCGACGCCGACCTGATCGGCGACGTAGAAAAGGCCGCCGAAGCCATTGGCTGGGGCGAACCCGCCAGCCACGCAGCCCCCGCCAGCCACATCCGACACACCAAGCGCAGGGGACGCGGCGTCTCCGTGGGCCTGCTCGCGGCCGGGGCGCACCCCGTCTCCATGGCGACGGTGCGGATGGGCCCGGACGGCTCGGTCACGGTCCTGGTCGGCACCACCGAACTCGGCCAGGGCGCCCGCACGGTGATGGCCCAGATCGCGGCCGGCGTGCTCAAGGCGCCGATGAACAAGGTCGTCGTCCGCGGCACCGACACCAGGTACACGCCGTACGACCGGTCCACTGGGGCCAGCCGGTCCACCACGGTGGCGGGCCTGGCCGTGCAGCGGGCCGCGCAGAACGTCCTGGACGCGCTGCAGGAGACCGCTGCGGCCCGGCTGGAGGCCCCGCCGCAGCTGCTCACCCCGGCCGACGGCGCCATCGCTGATCAGGGCGGCCGGTCGATGACCCACGCCGAACTGGTCCGCGGGCGCTTCGGCTTCGATGGCGGCGAGCTCATTGGCCACGGCCGGGTCCAGCCCGAGGGCGGCAGCGGCTCCTACGCCGAGGGGCCGGTCTTCTGGGAGGTGTGCGTGGCCGGCGCCGAGGTGGAGGTCGACACCGAGACCGGCGTCGTCACAGTGCTGCGCACCTCCACCGTCGCCGACGTCGGCCAGGCCATCAACCCGCAGCTGGTCGCCCGCCAGGACGAGGGCGCGACCCTGCAGGGCATCGGCAACGCCCTGTTCGAGGAGATGCATTTCGCGCCGGACGGCATGCTGCTGAACGACACCCTGCTCGGCTACCGGATCCCCGCTTTCGGTGACCTACCGGCCGCCATGACGTGCTCGATCGTCGAGAATGGCGACGGCCCGGGGCCGTTCGGGGCCAAGGGCTGCGGTGAGGGCGCGCTGGCCGCGGTCCCGGCCGCGATCGTCAACGCGCTGGCCGACGCCGGCGTGCCGATGACCACGCTGCCGCTCACCCCGGAACGGGTCTGGCGGCGGATACAGGAACTGAACCCCCGGAGGTAAATGCAGATGAGCGTGCCGAAGGTCGCGGCGGTGATCGGCGCCGGCACGATGGGGCCGGGCATGGCGGCGGTCCTGGCCCGGGCCGGTTCGCAGGTCAGGCTCTACGACATCAGCGACGAGGTGCTGGGCCGGGCCGCAGGCGCCTGCGCGCTGGCCAGCCAGGCCCTGGACCGGATGGAGGCGGCCAGCGCCCCGGGCGGGTCCATCGCCTTCGAGCCCGATCTCGCCGCGGCCCTGGCCGGCGCCGGCCTAGTGCTCGAGACCATCCCGGAGAATCTCGACCTCAAGCGTGAGGTCCTCGCCGCGATGGAGGGGCACCTGGAGCCCGACGCGATCATCGCCACCAACACCTCGGGCATCAGTGTCAGCTCGATCGCCAGCGCGCTGCAGCACCCGGCCCGCTTCGTCGGCATGCACTGGTCCAACCCGCCGCACCTGGTCCCGATGATCGAGGTCGTGCCGGGCGAGCAGACGGCCACCGCCACCACGCAGACGATCGTCGAGATCATCAGGGAGTTCGGCTACGAGGCGATCACCGAGAAGGAGGTGCCCGGCTTCGTGGAGAACCGGATCCTCTACGCCATCCTGCGCGAATGCCTGTCGCTGGTGGAACGGGGCATCGTCTCGGAGGCGGACCTGGACACCTGCGTCAAGTGGGGGATCGGTTACAAGCTGGCGGTCATCGGCCCAATGCGCCTCTTGGACATGGCCGGCCTTGATATCTATGCCAGCGTGGCTTCGTACCTCAACCCAGACCTATCCGCCTCCACCGGAGTCCCGGAGATGATCACCGAACGAGCCCGGGCCGGCCAGCTCGGCATGAAGACCCTGGGCGGCATCTACCCCTATACGCAGGAGCAGGTGGTCCAGCGCCGGGCTGACATCGCCAACGGCCTGATCGCCGTCCGCAAGACCCTATCGGCGCTGTAAGAGAGGCCTGCGATGCCGGACAACAAGCACGCTAAGAAGAAGGTCTACATCCTCGACGGCGGCTCGCTGGTCATCGACCGCTCGCAGGTCCTGTGGCACATCGACGTGGGCACGCCGGTGCGCTTCCCGGTGAACATAGACGGCGTGTTCCTGATGTGCAAGGCGGTCTACCCGTACATGAAGCAGGCTGGCTACGGCCGGATCGTGAACATCGCCTCGAACGTGGTCACGGCGGGCACCCCGAACATGGCCCACTACGTGTCCTCCAAGGGCGCGGTGTTCGCCTTCACCCGGTCGCTGGCCACCGAGGTCGGCGCGCACGGCATCACCGTCAATGCGGTGGCTCCCGGCCTGACCGCCAGCGAGGGCGTGCTCGCCAGCCCGCACGCCGAGGCGTTCGACTTCGTGGTGTCGCTGCAATCGATCCCGCGCCGCGGGGTCCCGGCCGACATCGCTCCCGCGGTGGCCTTCCTGGCGTCTGAGGAAGCCCACTGGATCACCGGCCAGATGATCACCGCCGACGGCGGCCACACCCGGCACTGATGAAGCTGGCCCCTATGAAGCTGGCCCCTATGAAGCTGGCCCCTATGAAGCTGGCCCCCATGAAGCTGGCCCCCATGAAGCTAGCCCCCATGAAGCTAGCACCGTGAAGCTGGCACCGTTCACCCTGCACCGCCCGTCCCGCACCGGCATCTCGCATCGCCGCATGAAGCTGACCGAACGTCCCGTGGTCACCGTGACCGCTCTGATCACCCTCGCGCCGGCCGCCCCCCTGACCGCCGCTGCCGCTGTCGCGCAGGCCCGCCTGGTCGTGGGCTCGGTGGCCAGCGTCCCGTTCGCCGCCGACACGGCGTCTGTTATCGGCGGCGGCCCGGGCGACTTCGGCGCCCGGGCCGACGCCTGCGCCGAGGCGGCCGCTTTGGCGTGCACCCCCCTCCCCGACGGCGAGGCTTCCCCCGACTACCTGCGCCACCTGGTCCGCGTCCACGCCCGCCAGGCCCTCGGTGAAGCGTTCGCCGCCGCCGCATCCTAGCCCCGCGGACCTGCAGGCGGCCAGGAACCGCACCATCCCCGACGTGCTGCCCGCCCCTGGGGCACCGCTAACCGTACTGTTCTGCGGCATCAACCCCAGCCTGTACTCGGCCGCGACCGGCTGGCACTTCGCCCGACCGGGCAATAGGTTCTGGCCGGCCCTGCACCTGTCCGGGTTCACCCCCGCGCCGCCTCGCCCCGCGCGAGCAGCACCTGCTGCCCGGCTACGATCTGGGCATCACCAACCTGGTGGCCCGCGCCACAGCGCAGGCCTCCGAACTCGACGCCGCCGAACTCCGGGTCGGCGGCGAGCGCCTGCTCGCCCTGGTGACCGAGCGCCGCCCCGCCATCCTCGCGATCGCTGGCGTGACCGCCTACCGCAAGGCGTTCGGCCACCCCCGGGCGGACATCGGCCCGCAGCCCGGCCCGCTCGGCCCGCAGCCCGGTCCGCTCGGCGCTCCCGGCGCTCCCGGCGCTCCCGGCGGCTCCCGGCGGCTCCCGGCGGCTCCCGGCGGCTCCCGGCGGCTCCCGCGTCTGGGTGCTGCCCAACCCCAGTGGCCTGAACGCGCACTGGACCCTAGCCGCGATCGCCGCCCAGTTCGCCGCGATGCGCATCGCCGCCCCGTCCGCCGGGTCCGCCCCGTCCGCCGCCGATACACCTTAGTCACATCTAAACCACTAACCCCACCGAATGCTCCCTGCAGGCGTGAACACGCGTCCCACCGAGCGCCAGCAATGATCGTGGACAGTTACCCGTTTCCGCGCGCGGGTAACTGTCCACGATCATGGACTTACCTCAACAAAAGCCCGGATTGTCCGGTTTGGGGCGGGCGTGCGGGACGCGACCGCTTGTCCCAGCGCTCACTTCGTTTGTGACAAGCGACTCTGGCCGCATGCGCCTCACGCCAACGCCAACGCCAACGCCGATGCCCCGGCGACTCCTGGCTAGGACGGGCGGCGTGGGGCAGCGCTCCATGTCGCGCTGCCCCTCGCCACCTCGGTTTCCTAGCCCGCCCGCTAGGTAGATGTGCCTGAGGCCGGCCGCCCGCCTTTTGCGGCAGGCTGACCGCCAGCCTCGCCGGCATGGAGCCAGCGGGGAGCGCCGGGGCTCGGATTAGATCCCGGCGCTCCCCTTGCTGACGCCCCCCAACTGGCTCCCGGGGTTAAGAGCGCGATACCCGGCTATCGCCAGCGCTTTTTGGAAAGATTTCTCCAGAGATCTTGGAGGCGCAGGTGACGGACGCAGAACCGCCCGGGTCCACTGACGACGGCACCGAGCCCGATCCCAGGTTCACCTTCGCCAACGAGCGTACCTTCCTGGCCTGGAGCCGTACCGCCCTCGCGCTGGTAGTGGCGGGTCTGGGCGTGGTTCAACTGCTGCCGCCGTTCCCCCGCGTTCCCTGGGGCCGGCACGTGCTCGGCGTGCCGCTGATCGTGTTCGGCGCGGTCGTGGCGGTGGTCGCGTACGGCGAATGGGGCAAGAGCCAGCGGGCGATGCGGCACGGCCAGCCGCTGCCCCGGTCGGTCATGCCGCGGCTGCTTACCGCGGTCATCACCATCATCGCGGTCCTCGCCGCCGTCGTGGTCCTGGTCTCGGCCCTGCGATGACGGCCCTGCGATGACGGCCCTGCGATGACGGCCCTGCGATGACGGCCCTGCGATGACGGCCCTGCGATGACGGCCCTGCGATGACGGGCCAGCGATGACGGGCCAGCGATGACGGGCCAGCGATGACGAGCCAGCGAGGACAGCCAGCGATGACGGGCCAGCGATGACGCCCGGCGACGACCGGCATGCGTCGCCGGGCGGCCAGGACGATCACGAGGACGTCGACCCCGGCCTGGCCCGGGCGCGGACCTCGCTGGCCTGGACCCGCACGGCGCTGTCCTTCGCCGCCGTCGCCGGCGTCGTGCTGAAGAAGGGGGACGTTATCGCCGGGCTGATCATCCTGGCCGCCGCCCCGGTGATCTGGCGGCTCGGCCGCCTCGCCCACGATCGCCCGGGCCGGCTCAAGCTGGTCACCGCGTCGATCGTCGTCATCTCCCTGGTCGCCCTGGCCGTAGCCCTGACCCACTGAAACACACAGAAAAGTTAAGCACCTACTTGACCATTGCCCAGGCCGGCCCTATAGTTAAGCAAATGCTTAACCAATTGGAGTCGCTGGACCAGGTGTTCCAGGCGCTCGCCGATCCGACCCGGCGGGCCATGGTCGAGCGACTCGTCCGCGGCCCGGCGTCGGTCAGCGAGCTATCGCGGCCCCTGGCCATGTCGCTGCCCGCGGTGATGCAGCACCTGCAGGTGCTCCAGGCCTGCGGCCTAATCCGGTCCGAAAAGGTCGGCCGGGTCCGGACGTGCCACATCGAGCCGGGTACGTTGCGGGCGGCCGAGGCCTGGATCGCCTCCCAGCGCACCGCCTGGGAAAACCGGCTCGACCGGCTCGGCGAGTGCCTGGCCGAGCCCGGCCCAGACGACCACGGGCAGATGACCACCGGCCAGTCGGCATAGACGACGACACGCAAGGGAGCAGTTGACCATGGACCGCTACGCCACGCACGCCACGTTCAGCCTCGAGCACAGCTACCCGGTGCCGCCGGCCCGGGTCTTCGCAGCCTGGGCCGACCCCGCCGCGAAGGCCAGGTGGTTCGCGGCCGGGCCGGACTCTCGGCACCAGCTTGATTTCCGGGTCGGCGGCCGGGAGGTGGCCCACGGCGCCCCGGAGGGCGGCCCGGTGATGACGTTCGAGTCGTTCTACCGGGACATCGTCCCGCAGGAGCGGATCGTCTACACGTCCACCATGTCGGCCGGGAACGAGCTCATGACGGTCTCGCTGACCACTGTCGAGTTCAGGGCCGCCGAGGGCGGCACCCGACTGGTCCTCACCGAGCAGGGTACGTTCCTCGACGGCCGGGAGGAACCGGCCTGGCGGGAGCACGGCACCGCCGAGCAGCTCGACGCCCTCGCCGCGGAGCTCACCACCGATGGCTGACCTTCAGGCGGAGATCCAGGCCGCGGTCGCCCGGATCGACCGGCTCATCGCCGAGAAGGACGAGAAGGAGGAGTACCGGTGAACGCACCAGACACCACCCTCGACCCGCGGTTCAGCGACGCCGAGGCGGAACCCGTCGGCTGGGACGACACCCAGAAGGTGCTCGAAGAGGCCCAGCTGTCCTGGATCTGCACGGTCCGCGCCGACGGCCGGCCGCACCTCACCCCGCTGGTGGCCGTGTGGCTGGACGGATCGCTCTACTTCAGCACCGGCGAGGGCGAGCAGAAGGCCGTCAACCTGCGCGGCAACCCGCACGTGCTGCTGCTGACGGGTGGCCCCCGCTGGGACGAGGGACTCGACGTGGTAGCCGAGGGCGACGCCATCAGGATGACCGAGGAGGCCCTGCTCACCCGCCTCGCTCAGGCCTGGGCCAGAAAGTGGGACGGGCAATGGCAGTTCCAGGTCCGCGACGGCCGCTTCGAGCACCTCAGCGGCGGGCCGGCGCTGGTGTTCGAGGTCCGGCCGGCGAAGGTCCTCGCGTTCGCCAAGGGCCGCTTCGGCCAGACACGTCACAGCTTCGCTTAGTACCCTGGCCGAGCCCACACCTGCGGGAGGACCCATGGACACGCTGCTACCCGGTATTACCGCCGAACGGGTGCCGACCAGCCGCCTGACCGTCAACGTACTCGAGGTGGCCGGGCGCCCCACAGAAACCACCCCCGTGCTGTTCGTGCATGGCAACGTGTCGTCCTCGCTGTTCTGGCAGCCGATGATGCTGGCGCTGCCGGAGACCTTCCGGCCGCTGGCCGTCGACCTGCGTGGCTTCGGCGACACCGATGACGAGCCGGTGCTCGCCACCCGCGGGCTGCGCGACTTCTCCGACGACCTGGCCGCCGCCATCGAGGCCCTCGGCCTGGATACGGTCCACCTGGTCGGCTGGAGCATGGGCGGCGGCGTGGTCCTGCAGTACCTGGTGGACCGGCCCGGCACGCACCGGGTCGCGTCGCTGACGCTGGTGGATCCCGTCTCGCCGTTCGGGTTCGGCGGGACCAAGGGCGTGGACGGCGTGCTGTGCGATCCGCAGGGCGCTGGGTCCGGCGCGGGCGGCGCCAATCCGGAGTTCGTCGAGCGGCTGGCGGGCCAGGACCGCACGGACTCCAGCGTGCTGTCGCCGCGGCGGGTGCTGCTCGCGCACTACGTCAAGCCGCCGCACGTGCCCGAGCACCTGGACATCTTCGTGGAATCGATGCTGTCCACCCGGGTGGGGGAGTACCACTACCCGGGCGACTCGCGCCCGGTGGACGCCTGGCCGGGCTTCGCGCCTGGGGACCACGGCGTGCTCAACACCATGGCCCCCACGCACTTCCGGATCGACGACCTGTCCGGGGTGGACCCCAAGCCGCCGGTGCTCTGGCTGCGCGGCGCCGACGACGTCATCGTCTCCGACACCTCCCTGTACGACCTGGCCTACCTGGGCTCGATCGGCGCGATCCCCGGCTGGCCCGGCGAGCAGGCCTGGCCGCCGCAGCCCATGGTGGCGCAGACCCGGGCCGTGCTGGACGGCTACGCCGCGGCCGGCGGCCGCTATCGCGAGGTGGTCATCGAGGACGCGGGCCACGGCCCGCACCTGGACCAGCCCGAGCGGTTCAGGTGCGAACTAACAGATCATCTAGCCGGCCGCTGACCGCCGGGCCCTGGCTGGTCCTGGTCAAACACGGGCTCAGAGGCGGAACTATGCGTCCAATGACTTAATCACAGACTAAATATGAGCTAGGGTCATGGATATGGATACCGACGCGCTGCGCTGGCTCCAGCAGGTGGCCGACGGCACCACCGTGACCGAGGTCAGCGAGCTGGAGTCGGTCACCCAGTCCGGCGTGTCGCGGGCGCTGGCCCGCCTCGAGGCGCAGGTCGGCACCCCGTTGCTGCGCCGGTCCGGCCGGACGCTGCGGATGACGCACGCCGGGGCGGTCTTCAAGCCGCACCTGGACGCGGTGCTGCATCACCTCGACGACGGCATCGCCGCCGTCAACCAGCTCATCGACCCGGACACCGGCACCGTGGCGCTGGCCTTCCAGCCGTCCCTGGGCACCTGGCTCGTCCCGGACCTGGCCCGCAGCTTCCGCGCCACGCACCCGGGCATCCGCTTCCGGCTCACTCAGGTGCGCGACGAGCCGAACTCGGCGGCCCTCGACAACGGGAACGCCGACCTCGAGCTGGGATCCAGACGACAGCCGGATGCCGACGTGCACACCCGGCTGATCGCGCTCGAGCCGCTGCGCCTGGCCCTGCCGCGCGAGCACCCGCTGGCCGGCCAGCGGCGCGAGCGGCGCGTCCGGCTGGCCGACGTGGCCAGCGAGCCGTTCATCAGCCTGCGCTCGGCCTCCGCGCTGCGGCGGCTGACCGATGCCCTGTGCGAGCAGGCCGGGTTCCGGCCCGACGTGATCTTCGAGGGCGACGACCTGTCGAACGTCCGCGGCTTCGTCGCGGCCGGCCTCGGCGTGGCCGTCGTCCCCGCCCCCCGCGCCGGATCACCGGAAGCGGTGCCCGGCCCGGTGACCTACGCCGAGCTCGCCGACCCGGGCGCGGCCCGGGAGATCTTCCTGACCTGGTCCGCCGAGCGCCGCCTGCTGCCCGCCACCGACCTGTTCCGCAGGCACGTCCTCCGCCGCGCCGCCGCGGGCAGGCTGCCGGCCGTCTCGGAGTGAGGCTGAGGGCGGTGGCCGGGGCTGATGCCCGCGCCCGTTCGGCATTAGATCTTTGGACCGAACGGTCTGGGTTTATCGCCCCGTCAACCCCTCCCGACTCGCTGGTGACATGGCAGCTCCGACTTCGGCGGCGGCCTCCCCGGGACCCCGGCTTGCCCGTCAACGGCCTGCCGAGTTCTCGGCCAGTTCGGCGACGTAGGGCTGGCCGTCGCGCCAGGCGGCGATCTGCTCGGGGCGGCCGTACTCGGCCAGGTAGTCCGCCACCCGGTCCTTGACGTGGTCCCACACCCGGATCCCCCGCGCGGGGGAAAACCCCCGATGAAAGTCGGGGGCGCGCACCGTCGTATTTTTTGCCGCCCGATTCCTACCGTAAAGGTACGGGGGATAGGGGTTAACCGGGGAAACGGGGTGGCCGAGATGACGGTCGTGGTAAGCCGGGAGCACGCTAAGGCGACGTGCCTAACCGGAGCCGCCGGGATGCTGATGCTCGCAGTCGCCTTCGTGATGATGGTGATGGCCGCGCCCGGCCACGGACACGGACAGCCGCAACTCCCGGTCAAGCCGCCCGCCGTCCAGTTCACGACGGACTTGGGCCATCAGCTCACATCGAGGAGCGATTCGGCAAGGGTACGCACGTACCGGCCGACCCTATGGCCTGTTCAGTGAATGCCCTGGGCCGAATTGGCGGCGGATACCGCACCGGTGCAGAACGTTGCCCAGGATCTTGTGCACGTGCCTTGGCTGCTGCCGGTGTTGGAGACCAGCGCGACCGCGATCAGCGCAACGGTAGTCACCAACCACAGCAGCAGCGGCACTGTCTGCCGCAAGCCCAGGCGCTGGTCCGCCCGGCCGGCCTGTCCTGCCTGGGGGCCAGCGCGCCGGACAGTTCCCCCCGAGCCGGCCTGGATCTTCTCGCGCGGCGGCATCTCCTCACCGGATGCCAGCCGGGTGAATATGGTCAGCCGCGCGACCAGCGCCGGGTCAGAGCTGGCCAGCCTGTCCTTGATCGAGTCCAGGGCATTCTGCTCCCACGCACTCAGGCTCATCACTGATCCCTCCATCACTTCGCCGTGGCCTGAGCGGTCGCAGCGTCATGGGGAGCATTGCGATGACTGATGCGCTTGGTCAGCACGTCAGCCCAGGCATCCCACTCGTGCAAGGCCTCCACCTGAGTGCGCAGCGTCCTTGACGCCGAGGTAGGTAGCGGCCATCAGCCCGGAACACCGTTGTCCCGGCATTACGCCAGCTTCATCGCGTGACGCGACCAGAATATACAGCCGCAGGGGGTGGGGTGACCGCGCGCGCGGCTGCCGCGCACGGTTTGACCTGGACCCGGCACCAGTGCAAGCTTGAAAGCCGTGCAGGCGCAGGATCTTGTCCGCCACCAGCCACCCACGCCGGAGCTGGATGAAGGCGGCCGGCCGGCGGAAGCCGGGGGCACCTCGATGCTGCGCAGTCACCTGCGGCGAATCCGCCCGGTGGCGCCCGATATCGCCTGGGCGTCCAACCTGGCGCAGGACGGCCAGGCACCGTCCAATATGACCGAACGGACCCGCTATCAGCCTCGCCACCGCTGATCAGTCGGCCGCCGGTCCCGTCAGGATGCCAACGTGGTGCCATAATGACGGGATGTCGCGGCGCGTCGTGAGAACCGTCCTGATCGTTGCCGGCGTCGTCACGGGGGCCACCTTGATCGGGCGGCGCCTCGGCTACAACTTCGGTACCAACACCATCGTGCGGTGCCGCCAGGGTCACCTGTTCACGACCATCTGGATTCCCGGGGTCAAGCTCAAGGAACTGGACCTGGTGGTGGCCCGGGTGCAGCGCTGCCCGGTCGGCAAGCACTGGAGCCTCGTGGTTCCCGTCCGGGAAGCGGACCTGACCGAAGAGGACCGCCAGTTCGCCCGGGAACACCACGACATCCGCATTCCCTGACCCGAGCGCCAGGGCACCGGGCCGGCGACGGTCACTTTATCGATGTAAATCCTGGATCGATAGACACCGTTTATCTTGCTCCACTAAGCTCGTCCACGGGCTGACGGGATCCGGGACGGGTAACGCCCTGGATGGGCTGTCAGGGGCGGATGAGGGGAGGACCGCTGAGGTCTGAGAGGTCGGCGTCGCGGGAGATCCCGCGGTGACCGCTCGGACCGGCGGAAGGGTCGCAGAGATGAACACAACTTAGCCATGGCTCACGCGATGCGTGATCGCGTCGCATAACTCATGAATGCCCGCGTGGTCGCCGGGTGGCACCCAGCCGCTCCCGGCTCCGGGCCGCTGGCATTTATTTCGCTAGCCAACGGCTCGCATTAAATTTCGCTGCGTTTTAGCGAGATATCTGCCGAACGTTTGCCGATCACCGGTAATCGCCTGCCTGCCAGGTAATTGCCGGTCAACGAATCTATGGCCATTGGGGGGCATATGATTCCGCCAGTCGGATTCGGTTACTCTCGCTGCGACTCGTGGCTGAGCCGGCGCGGCCGGCCAGTCGCATCCTCTCCAGCCCGTCACGGCCACGTCGCCGGTGACACCTAGGACCCCAGGTGGCGGCCGCCATGGCCCTGACGGAGCCGGCCGTCACCTGGCAAAACCTATGGAGGGGGATTTGCCATGAACGACATCGCCAGCCGCCCGTTGCTTCACGGGAAGGACCTGGACGCGGCGATCGACCACGCGCGAGCCAGGCTGGCCGCGTTGCTGCGTGTTCGGAGTAGCGGCGCCGCAGACGGCTACCTGAAGACGCTCGCCGAGGCCCGCGCCCTGCTCTGTATCTCTTCCTCGCGCTCCGCGACCGGCAGCACCTAATGGCCACCCTCATCTAGCGAGCGCGTCACCGAGTCAGCCGGCGGCGCCGGGCGCGGGCACGCCGACGGGGCTGGGGTAGGGGAGCACGCTCGCGCAGGCCCGCGCGAGCGGGGTGAGGACGGTGGCGATGTCCGCCGTGGCCTCCGGACCGAGCCGGGCCCACGGCCGCGCCGCGGCCCAGTCGGTGGCGTTCTCCACCGCCGCGTGCGCCTGGCGGCCCGCGCTGGTCAGTTCGCCGTCCGTGCCGACCCAGCCGCGTTCGGCCAGCCGGGCCAGCGCCTCGTCCCAGGCCTCGTCGGTCCAGCCCCGCACGGGCTGCAGGTCCTCCCGTCGCAGGTCCAGGCAGCACCGCAAGGCCACGGCCTCGCAGCCGTCGATGTCCGCCGCCGCGAGCGCCGCGAAGTGCCCGTCGCCGCGGTGCTCACGCAGCACGGTGGCCGCCTGCCAGAGCTGGGCCAGGCCGTCCGGCCGAACCGGCAGCGTGGCGTTCGCCGCGGCCAGCACGCGGCCGGAGAAGTCAAGCTCCCCGATCGCCCGCCAGAGCAGGTCGGCCGCCGCGGCCGTGTCGGCTTCCTGCCCCGCGAGCAGGCCCGCCAGAGCTTCGGTCGCGCCCGCCATCCGGACCCGCAGCGCCTCCTCGGGCGTGACCAGCTCCCAGACGCCGGGGACGGCGCGAGCGACGAAAGCGGGCGCGAAGTTGAAGAACGAGGCGGTGACGACCGCCGCGCTCGCGGCACCCAGGGGCGCGGCCCGGCCGACGAAGTAGCCGCGCCAGAACCCGCGCAAGCCCGCCTGCTCGAAGGCCGAACGGGCCTCCGGCGCGAAATAGGTCACTGCGTGGATCGGCTCGAACAGGGTCCACATCGACCGAGCCGTTGACGCCGCGTCAGCCACGACCGCCCCTTTTCTGGGTACTTGCGAACTCCTGGGCAGGATATCCCGGAACGGCCTGTTACACATGTGGCGGCGTTCTTGTCCGCGAGCCGGGTAGGAGGCGCGTTGTGCGGACTGACCCGGTGAAAGCAGACCGGAAGCTCAAGGATGCCACTGCCGTCGGCAGCGATCCGCAGGGCGGGCGACGGGGCTGGCGGCAGCGTGTGCGCAGTTGGCTTCCGCACCTGGTAAAGCCGTTGCGCCGCGGCATCCTCCTCCTCGCCCTGGCGCTGGTCATCGAGTACCTGGTGGTGCCGGAACTGGTCAGCGCCAGCAAGGACCTGTACCTGCTCGGCCAGGTCAACGCCGCCTGGCTGGTCGCGGGCGTGGTCCTGGAGGGCTTGTCACTGTTCTGCTACGGCCTGCTGACCCAGGCCCTGCTGCCGCCGGGCGCGCGCAACCCGGGTCTGTCCCGGCTGTTCCGCATCGACCTGGCTGCCGCGGCGGTCGCCCACGTCATACCGGCCGGGACGCTGGGCAGCGCCGGGATCGGCTACCGGCTGTTCACCGACGAAGGCATCAAGGGCAACGACGCCGCGGTGATGATGGCGACCAAGGGCCTGGGCTCCACCGTGGTGCTCAACGTCCTGCTGTGGCTGTCCCTGGTCATTTCCATTCCGCTGGCGGGCTTCCACCCGATCTACGTGACGGTGGCGGTCATCGGTGCCGTGCTGCTGCTCGCGATCGCGGCCCTTTTCGTCGGCATCACCAGGGGAGCCGAGCGTGCCTCCCGCATCCTGCACGCGGTGGGTGACCGGATTCCCGGCCTGTCCGGCGACCGGCTGGAACAGGCCGTGCTCGACACCGCGGCCAAGCTGTCCGCGCTCGCCCGTGACCGGCGCACCCTGGTCATGTCGCTGACCTGGGCCTCGCTTAACTGGATTCTCGACGCCGCGTCACTATGGTGCTTCGTGGCCGCGTTCGGCAAATTCGTCAATCCGGTCGAACTCTTCGCCGCTTACGGGATCGCCAACGTGGCCGGCGCGCTGCCCATTACGCCCGGCGGGCTGGGCGTCGTCGACTCGGTCGCACCGCTGCTGCTGGTCAGCTTCGGCGTACCCGCCAGCGTGGCCACGCTGGGCGTGCTCGCCTGGCGGCTGGTGAACTTCTGGCTGCCCATCCCGGTTGGCGCCATCGCCTACGTGTCCCTCAAGGTGCCCCGCGGCGCCGGCCTCAAGGCCATGCGCGCGGCCGTCTCGACCATGATGGCGCACCCCGCCTCATCGCCCGAGCCCGCACCGCCCGACGCCGCATCACCCGAGCCCGCACCGCCCGACGCCGCATCACCCGACGCCGCATCACCCGAGCCCGCATCACCCGAGGCCGCATCACCCGAGGCCGCATCACCCGAGGCCGCATCACCCGAGGCCGCATCACCCGAGGCCGCACCGCCTCCGGCTCCACCTACGGCGCCGCCGGGGCGTGAGCCTCCGGGGGCCGCCTAGTGACACGTGAGCTTGGGATTACCCCCGAGGTAATTGATGGGCCCGAAGAGGATGGTAACCGCGATCGTGCCCGCCCCGGCGCAATCCATCGATGAGGTGGTGTAGTAGTGCCGCCCTCCGCCGCATCTTCCAGACGGCAGCAATTAAATTATCTAAAATTCGGCCATGTCCCCACCCATCCGATCCGGTGTCTGCCTCGAAGGTGTCATATGAACCCGAGCGATTCGGACGCGTCCCGGTTCAAGTCCGCGACTACGGATAGGAGGGGAGAGCAGGACCTCGATGACCTGCTTGTCCACGTGGCGCGTGGCGACCAGGAAGCGTTTGAGGCGGTGTACGACCGGCTGGTCGGCCCGGTGTACGGCGTGACCCGCAGGGTTCTTCGGGATCCGTCGCAGTCTGAGGAGGTCACCCAAGAAGTACTCCTCGAGGTGTGGCGGACCGCCGCGCGGTTCGACCCGGCCATGGGTGGCGCGGCGACGTGGGTGATGACCATCGCCCACCGTCGCGCCATCGACCGTGTCCGTTCCACTACGGCGGCGGCCGACCGCGAACACAAGACAGCCGAGGTCCACACACCACATGACGAGGTCGCCGAGGCGGTGGAAGCAAGCCTGGACCGGGAGCGGGTACGCCGCTGCCTGGAGGGGCTCACCGAGGTGCAGCGCGAGTCGATCACCTTGGCCTACTACGGCGGGTACAGCTACCGTCAGGTATCCGACCTGCTCAAGGTCACCCTGGGCGCGATAAAGACCCGGATACGCGACGGGCTCATCCGGATGCGCGATTGCCTGGGGGTGAGCTGAATGCGGTTCCTCCGCCACGACATGCACTCACTCTCCGGCGCCTACGCGCTCGACGCACTCGAAGGCGGGGCCGAGCGCGACCGTTTCGTTCGTCACATGAGCCGCTGCCAGTCGTGCGCCAGCGAGGTGCGCGGGTTCCGCGAGGTGGCGACCGCGCTGGCCTTCGCCGCCACCGCCGAGCCGCCGCCCGAACTGCGTGACCGGGTGCTCGCCGCCGCCGCGCGCACCCGCCAGCTGCCGCCCGAGGTCAAGACCCACGCTCGGCCGCGGCGCACGCGGCCCTGGGTGCCGTGGGTGCCGTGGCTCTCCGGGGCCATCGCGACCGCCTCGATCGTGGTCGCGGTGCTCTTCGGCTTGGCGCAGGCCCACACCCAGCAGCAACTCAACCAGGTCCAGGCCCAGAACCGGGCGATCTCGCTGCTCCTGTCCTCGCCGGACGTAACGCTGCTCAGCCGCTCGACGACCAAGGGCGGCGTGGCCACCGTGGTGCTGGCCGCCGCCAGGCATCAGCTGGCCGTGGTCACCAACGGTCTCCCCGCACTGCCGGCCGGTAAGGTGTACCAGCTCTGGCTGATCGGCAAGACGAAGATCGTGTCCGCGGGATTGCTGCCGCCGGCCACGGCCGGACAGACCAGACCGGTGCTGGCGTCCGGGGTGGTCAAGGGCGACACGCTCGGCCTGACCGTCGAGCCGGCCCCGGGCTCGGTCCAGCCCACCACCAAACCCATCCTGGCCCTGCCCCTGCCGGTCTAGGGCACTGCGCAGACCAAGGGCGCTGGCCTCCCCCAAGCCGAGGCCAGCGCCCTCGGGTCTCGACCGCTCAGCCGGGCCAGCGGCAGTCGCTGACCTGGCCGCCGGTGACGGTGACGGCGGCCGCCGGGGTGTCCTGGTCGCGCCAGACCGTGTAACGTCCGGCCGCCAGGCCGGGATAGACGGCCGCGTACCTGGTCCCGCCGGGCATGTGACGCGGCCGGACCCGGGAGTGCGCGCGCCGGGACCCGGGCTCGTCGTCGTGGCTGATCTCGATCTCCTCGCCGTCCATCTCGACCGGCGTGTACAGGATCAGGGCGCCGATGCCGACGCCGAGCTCGAGGATCACGGTGCCTGGGCCGGAAGGACCGGCGGCTGACTCGGTCATGCTGCGCTCCTCACCTATGCGCCCCCGGCGCGGACCGTGAACCGGTAGTCTCGCCGGGGGCGCGGGGCTGATGATCAGGACGACGGGTTGTCGTATCCGCTGTAAGGCACCCCGAGGTAGGGGAACTGGCTGAGATACGGGGCACTGACGCTGGCGGGGGTGAGCCCGTCGGTGAGCTTGCCCGCGGCGGCGTCCGGCTTGAACGTCTTGTCGATCAGCGGGTAGGTGACGCCGGCGATCGCCCGGAACTCGATCGCGACCACGTCGTCGGTCACCCGGCGGCCGTTCGGGAAGCCGGCCGCGTCACCGCCGAGCAGGCCGTAGATGCTCTGCTTGCTGGCTGGCGTGGGCGCGATGGAGGTGTTCAGCCGCAGCATGTCGGCGAGCACCGGCCCGGTGAAGTTGGTGAATCCGGGGATGAGGCCCGCGGGTATTCCGGTGAGCAGGATCGCCTCCAGGTCGGCGCGCGGCTTCCCGGACGCGACCAGGGCGGCCAGGTTGGGGAACACGCCGGGGTACAGGACCGGCAGCAGCGCCGCCAGTTCGGGCTGGGTGACGAACTGCGCGAACAGCTTGTCGTCCGAGGGCGGCAGCGAGTTCCACAGGTCCTTCTTGCCGATCGGGTTGATCACCTCGTTGAACAGCGGGTTGCCCAGCCGTGACACCTGCCGGAACGGCCCGGCGTTCACGTCCTCGCCGTTGTCGGCGTCCCAGAGCCTGACGCGCTGACGGCTCGCCGAGGTCCACACGCCGACGGTCGGGTGGCCGCTCTTGGTCACCGCGGAGATCGGCACCTGGATGGTGATGGAGTGCACGTTCAGGTGGTTGGTGGCGTTCACGCCGGGCGCCGCGGCCAGCTGGATGGGCAGCCCGAAGGTAGTGTGCAGGTTCTGGAACGGCCGCAGGTTAGCCAGGTCGAAGATCGAGCCCAGGTCCACGTAGAAGCCCTCGGCCCGCTGCCCGGCGAACACCGTGATTCCGCCGCCCAGGTTGTGCACGGCCTGGGCGGCCAGCGCGGGGTAGTTGGGCGTGGACAGCGGCCCGATGTTGCACGGCGGGCAGGCCAGCCCGGTGCCGAGGGTCCTCTGCGAATTGCCGGACGACACGGAGACGTCGTAGAACTGGCGGCGGTTGAAGTTCGGGCTGTTAATCGCCTCGATCGGGCCCGTGTTGTACAAGAAGGTGTTCGGGTCCTGCAGCTGGGTGTTGAAGCGGAACTGGTAGGAGATGTCCGCGGAGCCATCGCCGTTGTTGTCGATGTTGATCTCGTACAGTACGTCGTCGCCGAACTCGTAGAAGTTCGGCCCGCCGGCCGGTTCCTGCAGCGGGATGTAGTTGGCGATCAGCGTGACTGTGTCTGGCTTATCCGGGCTCACGAACGCGTACACGTCGGTACTGTCGGCTACCGGGTCCTTGGAGATTTCCGGCGCCTCGCGATGCGATGACATTCAATTACCTCACTGGCTCGAAGCTGGCTCGAAACTGGCACGAACGGGCGGATGACCGCCGGGCTAGCCGATCGTCCGGGCGATCCGGGCGGCCAGGTCCGCATCACGCAGCCGGGTCTGGCTGGTCCCGGAGAACACCTCGATGTCCCCCGACTTGGCGTCGCGGACGTGCACCATGATTGGCCCGGCGGGCGCGCTGACCTCGCGCTGGCCGTGTGACTGGGCCGGGGCCGACGGCTGGCCGGTGGCGGCCAGGGCCGGGCTCGCGGCCGCACCCATGGCGGTGACGGCCAGCCCCGCGGCGCCGGCCGTCGCGGCCCCCTGAAGTAGCGAACGCCGGGAAAGTCGGCGTTCCATGGCCCCAGACGGCTCCGGATCTGACGCACGCTTCGCATCCTGACTGGGCATGACGGTCCTTTCGGTGGCTGGTTGGCGTGCGCGTCGCCCACGGCGAAGATCACGCCGGACGTCATTGACTGACGTAAGCTGAATGACTACTCAGAGCATTGACCGTTCGCCCGGCCGAGCCTCCGGGTTCGGTGTCAGGCGACCCGGGATGCCGCTGAGCGGTCAGGCACGGCCTGGGTCTCCCCAGGCCGACTCGGATGCCACGACCCCATCGGTCCCCCGGATCACCTTTCACGCCCGTTGTTTCGCGGCAGACGGGCCGCCGGATGGGTCTATCCGTCAAAAAGATTCGGTTAACTTTCCGGCTACGCCGGACATGACCGAGGTGCCTGGGCGCTCAGGTGGCGCTTAGGTGGCGCTTAGGGCGTCCACCGGGCGATGACCGTCAGGTACAGGCCGAACCAGGTCGCTGCGACGGTCAGGACGGCGATGAGCGGCACCAGCACCGAAGTCCGCAGCGGGGCCAGCAGCCGGGCCAGCGGGAGGGCCAGCAGCACGGCGGGCAGCAGGAAGCGCGGCTTGGAACTGATCCAGTTGGCGCTGGTGGTGAGGGCCAGGAAGACCACCACGATCGTGTAGACGTGCAGGTAGACGGGGATGCGCTCGGTCAGGCTCCACAGCATGAGCAGCACCGCCGCGCATAGCGCCCCCACCACCAGGACGTCGGCGACCGAAGGCGCGCCGAGCAGCGTGCCCCTGGCCACGCGCAGCGTGCTCGTCCCCCAGTCGAAGGCCATGTGCATGATGTGCTTCTCGACCCAGAACCAGCCGTCAAGCCGGTGCGTCGCCAGCGACACGTATCCCAGGTAGCCCAGCAGCCCCAGCGGGGCGAGCAGCACGGCGGCCACCGGCCGCCACCACCGGGCCAAGGGCTGGCGCGCCCGCACCGCTTGGATCACCGCGATCAGCGCCGCGGCGAACACGGTCAGGATGAGCGCCAGCGCCGTGCTGCGCACCGTGCCGGCCGCGAGGGTGAGCAGGCCGGCGGTCAGCCACCGCCGGGTGACCAGGGCGACCAGAGCCCAGATGGCCAGGGCGCAGAACAGCGCCTCGGCGTACATCATCGACAACACCGTCGAGCTCGGCGCCACCCCCCAGACCGCCACCATGAGCAGGCTGATCCGCGGGTCGCCGGTCAGCTTCATGCCCAGCGTGGTGAGCCCCCACGCCGCCGCCAGCCCGGCGACGGCCGTCACCACGAGGCCCGCCGCGACGATGGTGACGTCCGGCAGCCAGGCGATGGAGTCGATGACCGCGGGATATCCGGGGAACCAGGAGAATACCGAGGCATGGGCCAATTGCCCGGGCGGATAGGTATATCCATGCTCGGCGATGGCCCAGTAGTGGCCGCCGTCGGACGATCTCGCCCACCGGACCAACGACCAATGCACCAGCTGGTATTTACCGTGCCCGAGCAGAAATGCCGCGATCGCCGCGCTGAGGATGCGGATCCCCGCGAAGATCAGCACCCCGGTCACTGGCAGCGAGAGCCGCGGGAGTACCGGAATGGACCAGCGCCGGCCGGTGCCGGGCGGTTCCGGCTGGGCCGGCCCGGGGACGTCCTCGACGTCCGGATTTACGCCGGAAAGTGACATTTAATATCCAGGCCGTTAGTCGATCAAAGCGTCATCGGTGCGGGGCTCGCACTACCGGAAAACGAGCGCGGAACCCGTTTGGTTGCTGCGGTATGTCATCCCTTGAGAACCAACAAACTACCGTACCGGCCCGCGGCCCGGCCCGCCCATCGTAGCCACCGCGGTCGGCTGACCGCCGCGGACCATGAACAAGATGCGGCCGAACGAGGTGCCTGCAAGCCCAGCCTCATCCATCACGCGGTCCCAGACCCAAGAAGCCCAAAGAAGCCTAAGAGGCCCATGAGCCCCAGGACCGAAGGTCCCGCTCGGTACGGACTTTGGCACCTGCACGTTCCCCCGCGGAGCGGAGTGGGCTGGCATCATGAGCGAGCCGTTTACCGCCGAGCAGGTCGCCCGCTACATCGTGGCGGAAGCGGTCTGGGCGCCCTCGGTGCACAACACCCAGCCGTGGCGGTTCAGCATTGGTCGCGAGCTAGCCGGAGAGCAGGACCGCCAGCTCGGCGACCAGCACGGCGGCCAGCAGATCAGCCTGTACGCCGACCCCGACCGCAGGCTCACCGTGGCCGATCCGGACGGCCGCGAGCTGATGATCAGCTGCGGCGCCGCGCTGTTCAACGTCCGCCTCGCCCTGCGGTCGCTGGGCTACGTCCCCGAGACGTCCGTGCTGCCCGACCCAGGACAGCCGGCGCTGGTGGCGCGGGTGCGCTGGCGGGAGCGCGCCGCCTGCGACGAATTCGAGCGGCGGCTGTTCAGTCAGGTCCGCAGGCGCCGGACGTACCGCGGCGCGTTCGACCCCGAGCCGTTGCCGCTGGATCTGCTCGCCGCGCTGCGCGGCGGGGCCATGCGGGACAGGGCGGCGCTGCGCATCGTGGCGGACGACGGACGGCGGGCCGCGCTCGCGGCCGCCGTGGAAGCCGCGGAACACCAATTGCGTCACGACGGCGAGCGCCTGCGTGAACTCGCCCGATGGACGCCCGCGCCGGGCTGCGCTTGCCGCGACGGAGTGCCGGCTACCTCCTACCCGGCGCGGGCCGAACACACCGACCCGGACTTTCCCGGCCGGGATTTCGCCCGCGGCCACGGCTGGGGGATGCCGCCACCGAGCTCGGCCACGTCGATCCGGGCCGCCGGCGTGGCCGGGCTGCTCACCACGGCCGCCGACCGCCCGACGGACTGGGTGAACGCCGGGCAGGCCCTGCAGCGGATCCTGCTCACCGCCAGCGCCAGCGGAGCGGCGGTGGCGCTCCACAGCCAGCCGCTCGAGCTGCCCTGGCTGCGCGAGTTCATCAGGACCCAGCTCAGCGACGACGCCTATCCGCACCTCGTGCTCAGGATCGGGATGGTCATCCAGATGGCGGTCAGCGTGCGGCGTGATCCCGGGGACGTTCTGTTCACACCCGGCGGGGATCATGCCGACCTGCGCCGCGGCTGAACCGCGGCCCGGAGGAGTCCAGCAGCTGACCAGATCGGAGTGCTTCGAGTTGCTGGCGAACGAGCATCTCGGCCGGGTGGCCGTTACCGATGACTGCGGGCCGGTCGTGTTTCCCGTCAACTTCACCCTCGACCGGCACACCGTGGTATTCCGCACCGAAGCGGGCACCAAGCTGCACGCCGCGAGCCGGGGCAGCCGGGTCTGCTTCGAAGCGGACGGGACCGACCCTGCCACGCGCACCGACTGGAGCGTGATCGTCCGCGGCGAGATCACCGAGGTCACCGACCGGGCCGAGCTCGCCCGGCTGCGCGGACTGCCGCTACGGGTATGGGGGCCCGGAACCAGGCACCACTACGTCCGGATCCTGCCCGCCGTGCTGACCGGCCGGCGGATCGCCGCGCGGGGGTGAACCAATGGGAACGGAGATCACCAGGGAGAAGTTCACCGGGCGCGACTACGCTCGGTTCACCGAACGGCTTGAGCGCTGCCTGTCCGAGCTGGGGCAACTGCTCGGCCAGCCGGGCTTCGGGGCGGGCCCGGTCACGGTCGGCGCTGAGCTCGAGCTGTTCCTAGTCGACGGCGTGGCCCGGCCGCTGCCACTCAACCAGGCCGTCCGCGCCCTAGCCGCCGACCCTCGTGTCGCCGTCGAGCTCAACCGGTTCGACCTGGAGCTGAACTGCTCGCCCGTGCCGCTGGGCGGCTGCCCGTTCACCGCGCTGGCCGGCGAGCTCGGCGTGCTGCTGGACCGGGTCGGTGCCGCGGCCCGGGCGCACCAGGGCCGGATCGCGCTGATCGGCGTGCTGCCCACGCTCAGCCAGGCACACCTCGGTGCCGACGCGGTAACCGGAACGGCCCGCTACCGGGCGCTGGACCGCGGCTTGCGGCGGCTGCGCCGGGGCCCGCTCCAGATAAAGATCTCCGGTGCCGAACCGCTGGAGCTGACCAGCGAGAATATTGCGCTCGAGGGGGCGAACTGCTCGTTCCAGGTGCACCTGCGGGTCGCCCCGGGCGACTTCACCCGCGTGTACAACGCGTTGCAGCTGGCGACGGCGCCGGCCCTCGCGGTGGCCGGCAACTCACCCACGTTCCTCGGCCACCGGCTCTGGGAGGAGACCAGGGTCGTCCTGTTCAAGCAGTCGGTCGAGGATCGCGATAGCCACGGGCCGAGGCGTCGGCCGCCGCGCACCACGCTCGGCACCGGCTGGCTGCGCGACGGACCGCTCGAGCTGTTCACCGAGAGCGTCCGGCTGCACGAACCGCTGCTGCCCTTCGTCAGCGACCCCCAAGTCGACGACCCGTACGCCGACCCTCACGCCGCGAACCTCCAGGCCGCCGCCCCCCAGGCCAGCGACCCGCCCCGCCTCGACGAGCTCAGGCTGCACCAGGGCACGGTCTGGCGCTGGAACCGGGCCATTTACGACCCCGCGGGCGGCGGTCACCTGCGGATCGAGATGCGCGCCCTGCCCTCCGGGCCGACGGTGACCGACATGCTGGCCAACGCGGCCTTCCTGATCGGGCTCACGTTGTGGCTCGCCGGGCAGGACCAGCGATGGACCTACGCGCTGTCGTTCGAGCGCGCCGATCACGGGTTCTACCGCGCGGCCCAGTACGGCCTGGCCGCGGAGCTGACCTGGCCGTCCGGCCCGCACCAGGTCAGGACGGTGGCCGCCGCCGCCCTGGTGCCCGAACTCCTGCCGGCCGCACGCCACGGCCTGGTGCGCGCCGGGGTGGCGGAGGCGGAGGCGGATCACCTGCTAGGCGTGATAGGCGCGCGGGTGGCCACCGGGCAGACTGGGGCGGCCTGGCAGCGCGCCGCGCTGACGGCCGCCGAACCGGGCAGGTCCCGCGAGCAAGCCCTCGCGGTAATGCTCGACCAGTACCTCGCCTGGGCGGCCACCGGCCAGCCCGTGCACACCTGGCCCGTCGGCCGCGACACCCGGAGTTAACCCATGACCGGTAGCATCGCGAGCGTGACAGCCTCTGATGGCTTGGTGCTAGTGCTCAACTCGGGCAGCTCGACGGTGAAGTTCGCGCTGCTCCACCCGGAAACCGGCGAGCGCGTGCTCGGCGGACTGGCCGACAAGGTGGGTACGCCGGAGGCCGTGCTGAGCGTCCGGCGCTATCCGGCCGACGCCGTCGAGGAACAACTCCCAGATGGCAGCTACAGGGCCGTCATCGCCCGGATCCTCGACCTCGCCGACACCCAGCCCGGAGCGAAAGGCCAGGCCCCCCAGGTCGTCGGCGCGGGTCACCGGGTGGTGCACGGGGGAGACCGGTTCAGCGCTTCGGTCCTGGTCGACGACGAGGTCATCGCCGCCATCCGCGAGTTCATCCCGCTGGCGCCGCTGCAGAATCGGGCCGACCTGGCCGGCATCGAAGGGATCCGCGCCATCCAGCCCGAACTTCCCCAGGTTGCCGTGTTCGACACCGCCTTCCACCAGACCATGCCGGCCAGTGCCTTCCGCTACGCGGTGCCCGAGGACTGGTACACCCGGTACGGGGTGCGACGCTATGGATTCCACGGCACGAGCCACCATTACGTCAGCCAGCGGGCCGCCGTCCTGCTCGGCCGGCCGCCGGAAGAACTGCGCCTGGTCACCGCCCATCTCGGCAACGGCTGCAGCGCCGCGGCGATACGGGACGGCGTGTCGGTGGACACG
>Ga0074046_10000369_pt1 | contig 40554 bp, 28 predicted proteins | sample BogForMeECP23OM3_FD_94441 | JGI IMG/M metagenome (GOLD analysis project Ga0074046, IMG submission 94441) | Bog forest soil microbial communities from Calvert Island, British Columbia, Canada - Bog Forest MetaG ECP23OM3 | ecosystem: Environmental > Terrestrial > Soil > Wetlands ... | reverse complement strand
GCCGGTGGCAAATTTGGCAACCGCAGCGCGGGGCGTGGCCTTAGACATCTGGCCGCCTGTATTGGAATAGACTTCTGTGTCCAGGACGAGGACGTTGACGTTGCGGCCGGAGCCGAGGACGTGGTCGAGGCCGCCGAAGCCGATGTCGTAGGCCCAGCCGTCGCCACCGACCAGCCAGACGCTCTTGCGCACGAGGGAGTCGGCCACGGATTGCAAAGCCAGCGCTTCGGGCACGTTCAGCGCGCCCAGTTTTTTCTTCAGCTCGGCGACGCGCCGCCGTTGCTCCTCGATACCCGTCTCTTTAGATTGATCTGCTTCGAGCAGTCCCCTCACTAAAGCATCACCGAGTTGGCCGTTCAAGCGAGTGACCAACTCCTTTGCGTAGTGGTTCTGCTCGTCAACGGCCAAGCGCATGCCGAGACCAAACTCGGCGTTATCTTCAAATAGCGAGTTGGACCAGGTAGGCCCACGCCCTTCTTTATTCTTCGTGTAAGGAGTAGTGGGAAGATTGCCGCCATAGATGGACGAGCAGCCCGTAGCATTGCCGATCATCAGGCGGTCGCCGAACAGTTGTGTTAACAACTTGAGGTAGGGAGTTTCTCCGCAACCCGCACAAGCACCAGAAAATTCAAATAGAGGCTCCAGAAGCTGCGAATCCTTTACCTGTGAATGTGACAACCGGTTGCGGTCAAGTTCCGGCAGCGCGAGGAAATATTCCCAGTTGACGCTCTCCGGCTGGCGCAGCGGATCTTGCGGCTCCATGTTGATGGCCTTGTGCTTAACCTCGGCTTTGCTTTTGGCAGGGCACACTTCGACGCACAGCTTGCAACCGGTGCAATCCTCGGGAGCCACCTGCAAGGTGTAGCGAAGAGACTCAAACTCGCGCCAACGTGGTTTGGCAGACTTGAACGTTTCCGGCTTGTTATTCAGCAGTGACGAGTCGTAAACCTTTGCGCGAATGACGGCGTGGGGGCAGACCAGGACGCACTTACCACACTGGATGCACAGGTCGACGTCCCAGACCGGGATTTCCTTGGCGATGTTGCGTTTTTCCCACATGGCGGTACCGGTAGGAAAAGTTCCATCGATGGGCATTGCGCTAACCGGGAGCGAATCGCCATTGCCGGTGATGATTGTGCCCAGAACGCTGCGAACAAAATCCGGAGCTTGTGGAGCCACGGCAGGCAGCATGTCGAAAGTCGCGGAGACTTTGTCTGGGACCTTAACTTCATACATATGGGCCAGGGCGTGATCGACCGCCGAGAAGTTCTTCTGCACCACCGCTTCGCCACGCTTGCCGTAGGTGTCTAGAATCGCTTTTTTAATGGCGGCAATAGCTTCGTCGCGGGGAAGCACACCACTGATGGCGAAGAAGCAAGTCTGCATGATGGTGTTGATGCGGCTGCCCATGCCGGCCGCGCGGGCCACGGTGTAACCGTCAATCACAAAGAAGTGCAACTTTTTCTTGATAATGGTTTCCTGAACCTGACGCGGGATGTGTTGCCAGATTTCGTCCGGGCCAAAAGGTGCATTCAAGAGGAAGGTCGCGCCGGGCTCAGCCGCCGCGAGAACATCGATGCGATCCAGAAACTGGAACTGGTGACAGGCTACAAAATTTGCCTTGGTGATCAGATAGGTCGAGCGGATGGGGTCGGGGCCGAACCGCAGGTGCGAGACGGTGACCGCGCCAGCCTTTTTTGAGTCGTAGACGAAGTAACCCTGCGCGAAATTGCCTGTTCCCTTCCCGATAATCTTGATGGAGTTTTTGTTGGCGCCGACTGTGCCGTCGGAGCCAAGTCCGTAGAAGAGAGCGCGCACGGTGCGAGGATCTTCCGTCGAAAAGCCCGGATCATAGTTCAAACTGGTATGCGTGACGTCATCCACGATGCCGATCGTAAAATGATTCTTGGGCTCGGGCTTCTTCAACTCGTCGAAGACGGCTTTGACCATGGCAGGGGTAAATTCCTTGGAAGAGAGTCCGTAGCGTCCGCCGATAATCCGCGGAATGCCCGCACCTGGATTGGCGGAATAGCGTTCCATATAAGAGGTCAACACATCCTGGTAGAGCGGTTCGCCTAATGCGCCCGGCTCCTTGGTGCGATCCAAAACAGCAATGGACTTCACGGTGTACGGTATGGCCTTCAGAAAAGCTTCAGCAGCAAACGGACGGAACAGACGCACTTTGAGTAGACCCACCTTTTCGCCCGACTTTTTTAATGCGTCGACCGCTTCTTCCGCTGCTCCTACGCCGGAACCCATCAAGATGACCACGCGTTCGGCATCCGCAGGGCCGTAATAGTCAAACAACTGGTATTTGCGCCCGGTGTGCTTCGTGAAACGGTCCATCACGTCTTGCACGATGGTAGGGCAGGCGCGGTAATACGGATTGCAAGCTTCACGCGCCTGGAAAAACACATCGGGGTTCTGGGCTGTGCCACGCAAAATGGGGCGGTCCGGGGTCATGGCGCGTTCGCGGTGCTGCCTTACGAATTTGTCGTCAATCAAAGCGCGCAGATCATCGTCGCTCAATCCATCGATCATGTTGACTTCGTGCGAAGTGCGGAAACCGTCGAAGAAGTGAAGGAAAGGCACGCGGGATTCCAGAGTTGCGGCCTGGGCGATAAAGGCAAAGTCGCTGGCCTCCTGCACGGAATTCGAAGCGAGCAGCGCAAAACCCGTCGATCGCGTGGACATTACATCGCTGTGATCGCCAAAAATGGAGAGGGCGTGAGTAGCCAGGGTGCGCGCGGCGACGTGAATGACGGCAGGTGTCAGTTCACCGGCGATTTTGTACATATTGGGAATCATCAGCAGCAGGCCTTGGGAAGCGGTAAAGGTAGTGCCCAACGCTCCCGCTTGTAACGCGCCATGCAGCGCACCGGCAGCACCTCCTTCGCTTTGCATTTCGATGACATCGGGGATGGCACCCCAGATATTCGGTTTCCGCTCCGAATTCCACTGGTCCGACCACTCGCCCATAGGGGATGAGGGAGTAATGGGGTAGATCGCGATCACTTCGTTGAGGCGGTAAGCGACCGCGGCGGCGGCTTCATTGCCGTCGACAATAGACATATTTCGACTCATTGGATTCTCCCAAGCAGACAAGCAGTCTCAACCCATGGTATCCGGGGGCGTCATAAGGCGTTGTGATGCACGTCACTAAGCGCGGTACGGCTGTTCCTGGCCGGGTCAGACTAATCCCTGATACTGCAGTAATCTGCAGAGGCTAACGGACATCCGCTAGGAGGATGATCGGGCACGCTTATGGCGCGCAAATCGAAGCTACCAATTCAAAGAGAGGCGTTGTTCAACTTATCAGGTGGCTTCTTCCCATTCTGGATCCGAAGGTGGCAACCGATCAGTGTCGCGCGCGAAAGTGACATACAAAGTCGGCAGCAAATAGATGCTGAGCAGTAATGCGGCCAGCAATCCGCCGACAATAACGATGGCAAACGGTCTTTGCGAATCCGATCCTATGCCGCGCGACATGGCCGCCGGCAGCAAGCCGAGAATGGCCACCAACATGGTCATCATGATCGGACGTAGCCGCAGCACAGCGCCCTGCACCGCGGCATCTTCAATGGAACTACCTGCAGCTCTAAGATGATTGATGTATTCCACCATGATGACGCCGGTCTGCACGGAGACTCCGAACAATGCCAAGAAGCCCACGCCGGAGGAGACGCTGAAGTGTTCACCGGTGATGAGCAAGGCCAGAAATCCGCCGAGGGGAGCCATGGCGACGTTGGCCAACACCAGCAAGGCCCACTTGGGTGAACTGAACATGCTGTATAGGATTACGTAAATGATGAGGAGAGTGATGGGCAGGACGAACATGAGGCGACGCTCGGAACGCTTCTGGCTCTCGTATTCGCCGGCCCAATCAAGAGTGTAGCCTTCGGGCAGCTTCACCTGTTTGTTCACCTTGGCCATAGCCTCTTCCACGGTGCTGCCTAGGTCGCGACCACGAACACTGTATTTAATGGCAACGTAGCGGGAGTTCGATTCGCGGTAGATTTCCGAGGCACCGTCGATGATTTCCACGTGGGTTACTTGGGAGAGGGCGATGCGCTGTCCGTTCGGCGTGAGGATGCGGATATTTTCAATGGCCTCTTTGGTATCGCGGTAAGGGGCTTGGTAACGTACCACCAGGTCGAAGACTTGTTCGCCCTGAAGCACCTGGGTGACGGCCTTGCCGCCAATCGCGGTTTCGACAGCGTCCTGGACGTCCGCCATGTTCAATCCATACCGGGCCGCAGCTTGACGATCAATGACGAGATTCAGATTGGGTTGGCCAAGTACGCGAAATAAACCCAGGTCCTGGATCCCCTGCACACCGCGCATGATGGTTACAATTTCCTCAGCCTTGGATTCGAGGGTGCGCAAGTCACTTCCATACATTTTGACAGCGAGTTCACCTTTAACGCCGCTGACCGCCTCTTCGACGTTGTCCGAAATGGGCTGCGAAAAATTCCACAACGCGCCGGGAATCTTATTGACTTCTTTGTCCATGGCGGAGATTAGTGCTTCTTTGTCTTCATGAAAAATAGGCCGCCATCTGTCCTTTGGCCATAAATCAACAAAGTACTCGGTGTTAAAGAAGCCAGTCGTGTCGGTTCCGTCATCAGGACGGCCTACCTGAGAAACGACCTGTTTGACTTCCGGGAAGGATGCAAATAAGAGGCGAGCCTGATCCATGATCCGCGTGCCTTCGGTCGGCCCGGTGCTCGGGGCAAGAGTACCGCGTGCCCAAATGGCTCCTTCGTCCAGATGCGGCAGGAATTCCGAACCGATGATTCCGCTATACAGAATGGCAGCGGCCAGCAGGGGAACACAGGCTCCCAGCGCGAGAGTCAAACGGCGGTGTTCGATGGCCCAGCGCAGCGAAGTCCGATAATGGTCCCGCAAGAAACTCATGACGGGGTTATGCCACTCTTTGACGCCCTTGCGAAACAAGAAACCGGCAAGAACAGGAGCAATGGTCATCGAGAAAATCAGTGCGCCGAGCAAAGCAAAAGCAACCGTCCAAGCCATTGGCCGGAAGAGTTTGCCTTCCACGCTCTGCAGCGTGTAGATGGGCATGTAGGCCGTGATGATGATGGCAATGGCGTAGAACACCGGGCGCTGAATTTCGTGCGCAGCATCACGGATACGTTCGAGAGGAGTTTTTTGAGCAGCGCTTTGCAGGCCGAAGTGCCGCACAATATTTTCAATAACCACGACGGCACCGTCCACTACCATGCCGAAGTCCAGCGCACCGAGGGAAAGCAGATTGGCAGGAATCTTGTTCAAATCCAGACAGATGGAAGCGAACAGCAGCGAAAACGGGATGGTCATGGCGACGATTAGGGCGCCGCGAACGTTGCCGAGGAAGAAAAACAGAATGATGGACACCAGCAAAACGCCTTCACCCAAGTTGTGAAGAACGGTGTGCGTGGTGTAGTGCACCAAGTCGCTGCGGTCGAGAAACGGAACAACCTGAACGCCGGGCGGGAGGATGCGCTCATTCAGTTCCTTGACCTTGGCATGAATGCTATCGAGAGTGCTGTCGGATTCCGCCCCTTTTTGTAACAGTACGATGCCTTCGACGACGTCGTCGTCATCCACGATGGTGCCGTCGTCGCGGCGGATGGCCTTGCCGATCTTGCCGAGACGGATCTTGGGGCCCTGTGTGACAACAGCGATATCTTTTACGCGAAGCGCCGTACCGTTTTGGGTCTTCAGGAGCGTCTGTTCGATCTCCTGGACGCTGTTGAACAATCCCACGGCGCGGACATTGATCTGCTGCGAACCAGACTCGATAAAACTGCCGCCGGCGTTGACGTTATTGGCCGCGATTTGTTGCTCGACCTGGCCGATACTCAGCCCGTAGGACACGAGCTTGTTAGGGTCCACCTTAACTTGATATTCGCGGGTGGTACCGCCAAAGCTGACTACATCGACGACATTGGGCACCGACTTGAACTGCTTCTCCAGAACCCAATCCTCGAGGGCCTTCAATTCCATCAGATCGTATTTTGGATTGGTGCTCTTCAGCGTGTACCAGTAGATTTGCCCCACCGGGCTGTAGTCCGTCCCCATTTGCGGTTGCAAACCCGCGGGAAGGGTAACCAGGGCCAATCTCTCAAGTACTTTCTGGCGGTTCCAATCGTTGTTGGAGGAATCATCGAAAATGAGCATGAGGCTGGAAAGTCCGAAGAGGGAGGTGGAACGAAGATGAGCCAAATGCGGCAGACCGTTCATCTGAATCTCAATCGGGATGGTGACTTGTTTTTCCACTTCCTCCGCCGCGCGACCTGGCCACTGCGTGATGATCTGGACGTAGTTATTGGCAACGTCGGGATAGGCTTCAACCGGCAGGTTGTGAAAGGAGACCGCACCCCAGACCAGAAGCAACACTCCAATGGCGAGAACGATGAAGCGGTTATCGAGAGCAAAATCGACGATGGCGCGAATCATCGAACAGTCCTAGTTAGGCAGTAATTCATCGGCTTTTATTGCTCCACTGTGCTTTGCATTACGAGCGCGTTGCTGACCACCTCTTGACCCGGTTTGATGCCATCGCGGATTTCCTGCATTTTATCTGGAAGGGCGTTGCCGGCTTTCACTTCCACGCGCCGGAACTTGTTGCCGCCGGCGGGAACGTATACCCAATCGCGGTCGTGCAGATGCAAAATGGCGGAAGCCGGGACGGAAGCGTTCTCCACCTTTTTTTGTCCATGGAAAGTGGCGGTAACGAACATACCGACGCGCATCAATAAGCCCGGATTGGCGACCTGCACGCGCACTTTTGCGGTGCGCAGATTGGGATCGAGAATAGGTCCAATGTTGTTGATTCTCCCTACGTATTTCGTATCCGGATACGCAGTCAAGGTGATGTCTGCGGTCTCTCCGATGTGGACATTCTTAAGATCGTTTTCGTAGACATCGCAGAGGATCCATACGCTGGTGAGATCGGAAATGGTAAAAGGGTTACTTCCCGCAAGTCCTTGCACACCGGCGGCGTTGGTGACCTGCTGATCGGTGATGACACCAGAGACGGGCGCCTTGATGTCCACGACACCGCTGGGGTGATCCTTATCCACGCCAAGAACACGGAGATGCTCGAGGGTGGTCTCCACGTCGACTTTGGCCTTCTGTTCCGTGTCTTCGGCCAATTGGAGGTTACTCAGGGAGATGGCTCCTTTGTCGTACAGCACTTGAGAACGTTCGAGTTGCTTGGCGGCAAGGAGTTCGTCCGCAACCGCTTTACGATAGTCAGAAAATGCACCGGCAATATCCGGGCTCTGCACGCGCAGCAACACTTGGCCTTTTTGTACGGCGTCCCCCAGCCGGGCTAGAATTTCCACGACGCGCCCGGAAGCCAGGGAAATCACGGGCACTGTCCGGCTGATATCCGGATTCACGGTGCCGGTGACGCTCAATGTGGGGGCAGCCAGATACTCGGTGGCTTTGACCAAAGGAAACTGATCGGGATGATCCACGGTCAGCAAGTTGACGTCTTGTTCCTTTTCCACTTTTGCCGGAGGTGGTGCGCCGCCATTGCCCACGTCTTGCGATTTACCGCCACATGCGGCAAGGAACGCGCCGATGATTGTCAGGGAACCTATCTGCAGGGCCAATCTAGGATTCATTGGAGGACCTCGCGTCCGACGGCAAGATTCAGCTGACCTGCCGCAATCAAGTAAGAACCGATGAGGTTCAGGTAGTTCAACTCCAGGTCCCGATACTCCTTCTGCGCGTCCAGAAAATCGATCAGCGCTGCTCCTCCATGCTCGTAGGAAAACTTGATGGTGTCCCGGACGCGTGCGCCCTGGTCGAGGTATTTGGACTTGTACGGACGTAGCAAAATCAAATTGCTATTCACTTGAGCGTAGGCCGAATCCACGTCGCTGAACACTTGGGCCTGAGTGGCATCCAGCAACTTCTGATTGCGATCAACGTCCAACTGCGTGCGCAACTTCTCTCCTTGGTTACGATCAAAAATGCGAAGAGGAATGCTCACGCCGAAGCCTACGTACTCTCGAAGTGGAGGCTGGTAACTCAAGTAGGCTTGAGACACCGACGGAAAGCCGAGATCGACGTTTAATGTTGGATCCGTCGATCCATTCGAGACCGCGAGCCGGTGATCTGTTTTTGCCTTATCCACCGATTGGACAGCGGCTCTTAAGTCTGGCCGGTTATCAAGAGCGATTTGCCGGAACTGATCCAATGGTAGGAGTTGATCGGTGAAGTCGTAGAGGCCGAATACATCGAATTCGTCGACGGGCGTCTTGTCATTCAGCAGCATCAAGAGTTGAATCTTTGCGGTGCGAAGATTGACCTCGGCGCTCTGCAGGTCAGATTCGAACTGCACGCGCTGCAACTCCAGCCGGTCCAGATCGATTTGAGCTATGTCTCCGGCGTCATAGCGGTCCTTGCTGATCTTCAGTTCCTGGTCCCAATAAGCCAAATTGTCCTTAGCTACTTTCAGGATTGCTTTGGCTTGCAAGATTCCCACGAAGGCACTCCGTAAATTGAATAGAAGGCTTCTCTCTAAATCCCCCTGGCTGGAGACGGCGATCCCGGTTGCCTTTTCCGCGCTCTCTAACCTCAGTTCGCGTTTGTGCCGACGTTCGTGGAGATAACTCACCGAAGCGGTTAGAGTGGTGGCCGAGAAGGCACTCCCTTGGGTGGTGTTCCCAATCTGATCGACGGCAAGCGAACCTTGTGGGTTCGGTCGAAGATAGGCGGTGATTTCCTGGGCTTTCGATTCATCGATTCCGATCTGGCCTGCGCGCAAAGTTGGGTTGTTCGCCTCGAATCGCGTCTTAAGCTCGTCCCATGTCAGTGCTTTTTGCGTCTGGGCATGACTTGTGGTTCCTGACGCCAAGACAGCGGCGAGGCATACACCCCGGATGAAACGCCACATAATTCTACCCTCGCATCCTTTGATCTTTGGTGAACGCGGACACTGGGTGGTGCCAGTGCACCCACTCGGTTTAGAGGATTAGCGCAGCGACAGCGCCTGCCCGTCTAATGGCCTTGGTGACGATATCCACGTTGGCCTAAAGAATGTATAACAGCCCGATTAATGAATGGTTACGAAAGTGCGACCGCGCGTGGAGGCGATCGGCCTGCGCGCGAAGGAGCGACCCTTCGCACGGGAGGCTGAGCCGCGAACTGGGGACACGCATCTGAGGACAAGGCGTGATCGTGGCCGCGCCATGGCAAGAGTCCCTCCTGGTGCGAGGAACGAATTGGCGCCAGCGTTGCACGATCCAGGGGCGGTTCGGCCGGGACCTCCAGGAAGACATCGGAGTCATTTTCCAGTCGCGGGAAATCACCGGGAGCAGCCTGTGAAAAATTGCCGCGCCCGTCATTCAGCAACACTTCGATAAAACGACTATCCAGATTCGAAGTGACAATCAGGTCGAGGCTATCGTCGCCGTTCACATCGCGGGCAGCGACTTGTAGCCCGCCGAGAGGGGCGTTTACACCTATCGCGGACTCTGCTCCTTCACTCAGTTTTACGTGAATGGAATAATTGGTTCTGGCGGACCGTTGAGTTTGCATTTCCACGAGCGCCAAGTCAGGTTTCTGGTCCCCGTCCAAGTCAGCAAACACAAAACGAGCGCCACCACGATGAGACTCGTTCATACCGCCAGAAGATTGGCCAGAGCTGGGCTGTGCGAATGGCAGAACCTGTGCAGCGCCAAACCAAACTAGCCCGACCAATCCTGACAGGAGCAAGAGTCCCAGAGTTTTTGCGTGCCTCTTCATATGCCGAATTCTGCGTCCGCGCAGAGACTTAAGCCACAACCTCAACAGGATACTTGAATTCGATGCCGGAACAGAATACACGTCCCAGAGACTGCGGGAAAGGGCATGGCTAGGCGAGAAGACTTTGTGATTTAGGTCACAAAGAGTTGTGACGCGCGGCGCGGCACCCCGTTCACGTTACCTCCTACCCTCTTCTTGTGGCTTTCTCACAGTCCTTTTTTCATCAGGATCACTACCGGAGTTGCTGGCTGTGGGAGGCATTTAGCTGCCACATAAGTTTAGTAAAATCTAGGGGTTAGAACTTTCCTTGGAAATCGGTATAGATTGTCAGTGCTATCTCAGGAGCACTACGCATGGCGTCAGCACCCGCAGTGAATAGAGCAGACGGAAGCACGGGAATACCGGCAAGCCGAGTTTATCAGCTCGCTGCTGTATGTTTGCTGGTGGGTCTGATGGTGGGGTACTTTCTGATAGGAAGCCATGCCGCGCCCAGTATCCCGCGCGCAAAGGCGCCTGCGAGCGCTGCAAATTCTCCTGCTACCCACAGCGGGGGCCACCCCAAACTTACGCTGGAACAAATGAAGCAAATGGCGGACGTGCAGGCGTCTTCCTTGGTCGAAAAATCTAAGTCCGATCCCAAAAACGCAGCCCTCCTGATCCAGATCGCAGGAATCTATCAAGCGTCGCACCAGTTCAAGGATGCTGCCACCTATTTTGAGAAGGCTTTGAAGATCGATCCCAAGAACGTTTCCGCCCGCACGGAACTCGCTTCCTGCCTCTATTATTCCGACAACAGCGATGGGGCTTTGAGCCAGTTGAATCAAGCGCTCAAATACGATCCCAAGGACGCCAATGCGCTTTTTAACCTCGGAATGATCAAGTATCGAGGCAAGCAGGATCCCGTTGGGGCGGTAGCCGCTTGGCAGCAACTTTTGAAAACCAATCCCAATCTAGACCGCAAGCCCGTGGTGGAGCAGTTAATTGCCGAAGCAAGAGCCAGCACCGCTGCGAAGAACTGAGCGTTTTCCATCGCATAGAGGAGTGGGACTACGTGACTGAGCTAAGAACTACGACCAGCAGTTCCTGGAGCGGAACGCAAGCCTTTGCCTTGTGCGCGTCTTCCCTGCTACTGGGTGTTTGCGGCGGATGGTTGATCCGCAGGTCCTTTGCCACACCGGTGTCCGAAAGTTCGCAGGTTGGGTCTGTTCCTGCGCCGAGCGTCGCCGCTGGCCAACCGGTGCCAACGAACTTCAGTTCCGTTCCCGCGGTGCCAAGTACCGGGGAGCTGAGACAGGTTGCTGACTCCCAAGCAGCTCCTTTACTCGAGCAATTGAAAGCCGACCCCAGCAATGCCGCGCTGTTGGCCCAAGTGGGTAACCTTTATTACGATGCGAAGCAGTATCCTACGGCCATCGAGTATTACGAGCACTCCCTGAAATTGGAGCCCACCGATACCTCGGTTCGGACGGACTTGGGCACGGCCTATTGGTACAAGGGCGACCCAGATACCGCCATCGCGCAGTTCAACAAAGTCTTGGCCCTCGCACCCACCAAGGCCGACACACTTTTCAATCTTGGTATTGTAAAATGGCAAGGCAAGAAAGATTCCCAGGGGGCCATCGCCGCGTGGCAGAAATTGCTGGACACCAATCCAGGATATGCGAACAAGGAAAAGGTAGTGCAACTGATTGCCCAGGCACAATCGCGTTGAATCCTCGTACTGCGTACCGTCCTAGACCTGCCTCTTACATCACTACATTTCCTCGTGAAGTAACCACATGAGGGAGCACGAGGTCAAAGCTGTCATTGTGGGAGCTGGGCCTGCCGGCCTGACCGCCGCGTACGAGTTGAGCAAACAAGGGACACCCGTTGTTGTCTTGGAAAGCGACCCCAAGTATATCGGCGGCCTTGCGCGCACTGTGAGTTACCACGGATATCGCTTCGATATCGGCGGCCATCGTTTCTTCTCGAAATCGCGCGAGGTGGAAGACCTTTGGACGGAGATTCTCGGGGCCGATCTGCTGCCACGCCCTCGGTCCTCCAAGATCTATTTTCGCGGGGAGTTCTACTCTTATCCGCTGAAGCCATTCGAGGCTCTCTCCAAATTGGGAGTGCTCGAGGCTTCCCTGTGCATGCTGTCTTTTCTAGCCGCCCGGTTGAATCCCAATCGCGATCCCACATCTTTCGAAGACTGGGTGGTGAATCACTTTGGACGGCGCCTCTTTCGCATCTTTTTTAAGACCTACACGGAGAAAATCTGGGGCAGGAATTGCAAGAAAATTTCAGCCGATTGGGCGGCCCAACGGATCAAGGGGCTGTCCCTCGGCGCTGCAATCAAGAAAGCACTTCTGCCGAATAGCGGGTCTGGAGATCGTGCTCAAGCCGTCAAAACCCTGGCCGACACCTTTCGATATCCTCGGCTTGGTCCCGGCCTGATGTGGGAGACTTGCGCAAAAAAAATCGAGGCGATGGGCGGAGAAGTTCTGCTTGGGCGGAGCGTGGTGGGCTGTGAATTTGATGCTTCCACCGCGTTATGGAACGTGACTGCAAATACTCTCGATGGCAAAACGCAAGAATTTCGTGGGGAACACCTCATTTCTTCAATGCCTATCCGCCAGTTGGTGCCCCAGATTACGCCTCGTCTGCCGGAATCGGCGCTCAAGTCCGCAGAATCTTTGCGTTATCGGGACTTTCTTACCGTCGGACTGATCCTCCGTGATTGCAACCGTTTCAACGATAATTGGATCTACATCCATGATCCCGACGTGAAGGTCGGGCGCATTCAGAACTATAAAGCGTGGTCTCCAGAAATGGTGCCGGATGGCCGGTACTGTTGCTATGGTCTGGAATATTTCTGTTTTGAAGGCGACGGCCTGTGGAACATGGCGGATAAGGACCTTCTGGCACTCGCCAAGAAAGAACTTGAACAGGTTCAACTCGCCGCGCCTGGGGACGTGGTGGATGGCTGCGTCATTCGCCAACCCAAGGCGTATCCCGTGTACGACGACGATTACAAGTTGCACGTTAACGTCGTCCGTCGCGCGCTTGACGCACATTGCTCCAACCTGCATCTTGTTGGCCGCAACGGCATGCACAAGTACAACAATCAGGATCACGCGATGATGACGGCTTTGCTCGCTGCTCGAAATATTCTCGCGGGTAAGCAAGTTTACGACGTCTGGACTGTCAACGAAGACGCCCAATATCACGAATCCGGCCCGGCAGGCACATATTCAGCAAATGGGCAGAATGATCTGGCGGCTGCGGGACGATTGTAAATCCGTTTTGCGAATACAAGCGAATGCGCGTGAGATGATCTTATGGTGACTGCCACAACATCCCCATCCAGGCCCCCTTCTTGGTTGCGCTTCTGGCTTCCTCGTTTGGCCGTGGCCATTCTCGCACCCGTTCTGTTCCTTGCGCTGACCGAGGTTGCCTTGCGGGTACTTCACGTTGGCCATTCAACTGCCCTCATGGAGCCTTGCAGGATACACGGGCGCCCGTTCTCCTGTTATAACTTGTTTTTTGCTGCGCCGTTTTTCCCGCCCGGAATGATTAAGACGCCACAATTCTTCTCCATCCCCTTGGAAAAACAAAAAAGCACCTATCGCATTTTCATTCTTGGTGAATCCGCAGCCATGGGCGATCCCGATTTCGCCTACGGTTTCAGCCGCTATTTGCAGGTCATGCTTCGGCAGCGTTTCCCGACGATAAGATTTGAGGTGGTCAATACGGGCATGGTGGCGATCAATTCGCACGTCCTGCTCGAAATGACGCGTCAGTTGGCCGACTACCAGCCAGACCTTTTCCTTGTGTACGCGGGCAGCAATGAAGTTGTGGGGCCCTACGGGCCTGGCACTGTCCTCACCGGTGCTTCCATGGATCCGGCACTTATTCGCGCCAGTATTTTTGTGCGCTCCACGCGCATCGGACAATTGCTCAGCGAGACGGGCAAGCCTCGCAGGGAATGGCGCGGCATGGAGATGTTTCTCGACAAACAGGTGCGCGCCAATTCTCCCCGCATGGAACCGGCTTACCGTAATTTCGCCAGCAACCTGAAAGGAATAGCCAAGGTTGGCAGTACTTCCGGTGCCCATACGCTGCTGAGTACGATTGCCACAAACTTGAGGGACTCGGCTCCGTTCGCCTCTCTTCATCGCGAGGGCCTCAGGCCCGACAATTTACAATCCTGGACATCTCTCGTGAAGCAAGGGGCTGCCCTGGAAAGTGTCGGGTCTTATGCCGACGCCTTGAAGGCCTACAACTCGGCGGCGGAGATCGATGATCAGTTTGCCGAACTGCAATTCCGCATCGCTCGTTGCCAATGGCAATTGGGCGATTATGCTAATGCAAAAGATCGCTACATTCGCGCGCGCGACCTCGACACTCTGCGCTTTCGCGCCGATTCCCGTATCAATGAGATCATCCGATCGGTCGCTACTTCCTCCGGGCCTAATGTGCAGCTCCTCGATGCGCAATCTTTGTTTGCCTCGCAGAGCCATAACGGGGTGACCGGGAGCGAGCTCCTGTATGACCATGTGCATCTAACTCCTCCGGGAAATTACATCCTGGCGCTCGCCGCGTTCGAACGCATTGTCAACTTACTCCCGGAGGACGCTAAGAGTTCCGCTTCCAGTATCGACCCTCCCACTGAAGTTGAGTGTGAGCGCTTGCTTGCGTTCACGGGACATGACCGCGCCCGTATCGCCGCCGAAATGGTCGATCGCCTGCAGCGTCCGCCCTTCACCAACCAGTTGAACCATGCCGAACAGGTGCAAAGCCTGATGTTTCGCGCCGCCGCCACGACCGAGAGCCCTCAAGATACGGCCGCCCAGTATCAGTGGGCCATTGCGCAGGCGCCGGATGACCTGACGCTACACTATAAATTTGGAATCTTCCTCTTCGACTACGATCGAATGGCCGCCGCGCAACAGTTCATGCTCGCCCGGCCAAACGATGACTTCCCGGTATTTCTACCGGACGGCACGCGTATCCAATAGCATCGGTAAGCGGTTCACGCGTCCGTTTTCGCGCTCAAAATTGCGAATAAATGAATTGAGCGTTGTTTTGATCGAAGAGCAGGAAAAGCAGCAGGCCGAATAAGTAGGCGAGCGGACGCACCAGAATACGAAACGGGGATGGGCCCGTCGAACCAGCACGACCCTCAATCGCGCTCAACCTCTGTAGAACTGTGGGCTCGACCACGCAGAACAAAACCACGAGCGATGTAAACGCATAAAACCCAGGTCCAAAGGCCCTTCCCGCACTCAGACGATAGAACATGGAAGAGAGGATCGCGCCTGCCTTTGCCATGGTCGGCGCCCGGAACACAACCCAGGCACACGCGACCCCGATCAGCGTAAGCAGGCGCCAAATTCCGCGAGCGAATTGCGAATTGCTTCCAGTGGCAAGTAACGGTTTCCAGCTCTCATACATGCGATAGAGGACAAGGTACGATCCGTGCAGCGCGCCCCAGAGAATAAAGTTCCACCCAGCTCCATGCCACAACCCAACAAGCGCCATCACGCCGAGAAGGCTCAGATACAGTGGCAAGGATGCACTTTGCCACTTTGCGTTGATCGGGAAGAAAAGATAGTCACGGATCCAGCGCGAGAGGGTCATGTGCCATCGTGCCCAGAACTCCGGCGGTGTGGCTGCGTGGTAAGGTTGGCGGAAATTTTCCGGCAGGGTCACGCCGAGCAATCGGGCTGTGCCAATGGCCATGTTAGTGTAGCCCGCGAAATCGAAGTAGATTTGTAGTCCGAAAGCAATCGCCAGGAACCAGCCATCCATCGTGAATGGGAGTGCCGTCACCGTCTGGGCAAATCCTTTGTCTACCCAGATGCCAAGCACATTTGCAATTACAACCTTTTGTACGAGCCCCCAGATCACTCGATCCAGTCCCTCGAAGAAAAATCGCCCCTCAAACGCTTTGTTGAAATCCAACTGTGGCATAAGTTCGCGCGCGCGCACGATCGGTCCGGAAAGAATGTTTGGCCAGAATAGGAAAAAGAGGACCAAGTCCAGAAATTTAGGCATCTTCACGCGGCCCTGGCGGACGTCAATGAGGTAGCCAATCGCTTCGAACGTGTAGAAGGAGATGCCCATGGGAAACGCAATCGCGCCGCCTACCGAAAAGTGGGGCACCCCAAACAGAGGGGCCAGTAGATTCAGGTTGAGCGCAAGGAAGCCGCGATATTTAAAGAAGACTAGAAGAGCAAGAAGGCTGCTTACTCCCAGCCACAACCAGCTCTTGGGTTTCGCTGGATCCACAGCGATCTGCTTACTGATCAGGTACACGAGCCCGGCAACAGCCAGAGGAACCCAAACAAAAATGATGCCCCAGCTTGCATAAAAGGCCATGCTTGCCACCAGCACGAAAAGACGCCGAAAGGGCGCCGGCAGCAACCAGTAAAGGACCACCGCGACTGCGAGCAGTACAAGATACGGTAAGGAGTTAAATGGCATCGGTGGTTGGGTCCAGTACACTCCTCAAGCGAGCGGCTTTGCCACTTTCTCGACTGTCTCCACAATCAGGTCAAGGTCGTCGAAATCCTCGGGCTGAAGAGTTTCGGGTGGAATTGTGACGTGGAGTTTCTTCTCAAGTAGCGAAATCAACTTCAGGACTGAAAGCGAGTCGATCAACCCGGAAGAAACCAGGCGCTGTCCCTCCTTTATCGGCCTTCGGGTAAGCTCCGACGCAGCTTCCCGCGCGGCATTGCGAATTGTCGTGCTATCGGGCAGCACGGTTTCACCTTCTTTCAATCTGATGTGAGCTTTTCCCGAAGGAATCTCTCACGCGTTTCTCGTCGCGAGATTTTTCCCGCGGTACTTTTTACAATCCATCGCTGCGGAACGACTGAAACATAACGTGGCGCAGTCCCGATGGTTGAAAGAACGAGCTTTCGGATGGCCGCTTCCAATTCCTGCACCGCCTGCTCGCGAAAATCGTCTTTCAGTTCTGCCACGACGCCAAGGCTCTGTGTCCCATACTCATTATCCTCAACTCCGAAAGCCACCACTCGTCCTGCATAAACGCCCGGGATGGTGTTGACCAAAGTCTCCACGTCTTCCGGGAAAATGTTGTTTCCGCCCACGATGACAATATCCCTAAGACGGCCGATCACGAACAGTTCTCCCTCGGCAAGGAATCCGTAGTCTCCCGTGGCATGCCATCCGTCTTGCAATGAATGCGTTTGAAAGCCCTCGCCACCCCAGTAGCCGGAGAAAAGAGATGAGGAGCGCACATAAATTTCTCCTGCGACGGATTCGGCGCACGTCGAACTCTCCGCGCCCATGATCTTGATCTCGGTGTTCGGGAGTGGAACTCCGGAGGAGACGTACACATCGTCAAGTAGGTCAAATGCCAGTTCCGGGTAGAATTGGCCGGCGTGATTCACGCGGTTTCGCGGCACGGTCTTCAATTCCCTGCCCAATTGAGTCTGCGTAATCGCAAATACGGTTTCCGCCATCGCATACGACGCCTGAACACTTTCTCGCCGCACGCCCCAAGCCGCAAACGTGTCGGCAAACTCTTTGATGGATCGATAGCGAACCGGTTCCGAACAATTGATCCACGCGCGCACACTATCCAGGGAAAGAACTTGCATCTGCTCACGCCGCCGGCTTAGGTACGAAAAGGAAAAATTCGGCAGCCAACAAACAGTGGTGCGGTAGCGGGAAATGTATTTCAGCAAAAGCTCCGGATTGATGACCCAATCATTCGCCGCCAATTGCAGGGATGGCGCCCCGTGCCACAACGGCATGCAGTAACAAGCGATCAAGCCCATATCGTGATACAGCGGCAACCACGAAACTACTCCATCCTCACTGGTAAACTGCAAAGCTTCGCCAAGCTGTTTCAACTGTTGCGTCAGCATTGTGGCCGTTACCACAATCGCTTTCTGTGCTCCCGTTGTGCCTCCGGAAAACTGCAGAAACAGTGCATCGGGGGCGGGGCGAGTGTCCTGTACGGCAATATTAGACGGCTCGAGTTGCTCGCGCACAGGGCGCGCGGGAAACTGCCTCTCGAACGCTTCGCTATTTTGAAGCAGCAAGCCTGTCGCAGGATACGGCAAGCTTCTGGCCAGATTCGCCGCCAACTGCGGCAGCGTGATCAGGCGATCCGCCGGCAAATGGCATAATTGGTGCACCAGGTTTTGCTGGTACTTCTCTGGATCAACGCGGCTGGTCGGCCACGCTAAAATCGCTGGAACATGGCTCTTCATGACCAACCCAAGTTGCAAGAGAAATAATTCCGGAGAGTGCGGCAAAAGCAGCAAGACCACTTCCCGCTGCTTCTCCAATCCGCAGGAGCAAACCAGTCGCTCAGATTGCTCGAGCATGGCTTTCCCCGTGAACTCGAGCGGCTGGTCAAATTGGGGATACATTACGACGCGAAGCAGTACTCTATCCTGGTTCGCGAGGAACTGTTCGCGCAATCGCTGACAAAACTCGGCGTGCGTCGTCACGCTGGCTGCAGTCCTCCTTGCCTGAACCATTTGCCTCACTCGGCTGCCGCGACGGCCCGAGATGCGCCTCGCGTGGCCGATTCGCACAGATCATGGGCGATGACTTCCGCCGCCAACCGATGCCCGTTTTCGTTCCAATGGCCAGTGCCAAAATTAGCGCCATTGAAACCATTGAGATAGACCTGGTGTGCTCCGGCATACTCCGCAAGAGCCGGTGCAAGATTCGTTACGGGTATACCTTCCCGTTCGCCAAAGTCACGAATTCGGTTATCCGCGTAGAAAAGGTCAGCAACACCAAGTTTGCGTGTGATTTCCAGCCGTTTGGCAGGATCGGGAAGCACCTGAGGGCGAGTTGCCAGCGTCACGATTCGGAATTCAGCGCCATGAGATTTCACCTCGTCGCGCAACAGTAAAAACAGGCCTTCGGTCACTTTCCACGCGGAGTGCATGGTTGCGTCCGAGGGAGGTGCGTAGATAGTGTATTCCAGATTATCGACGCCGGACTTCTCCGCTTTCGCTCTAGCCTGCAGCATCGCCAGGCGAATCCTGCCGAATCTCTGCATTGCGCTAATTGCTAGAAGGAGGTGCAGACGTCCGCTCACCCTGTAACGAATGTTCTGAAAGAGCATTTGACGCTCCTCGAGCGCCGGCTGTCTTCGGAATGAATCATCCATCACGAGCTCTTTCTGACGAAACACGAAGTACGGGGACTGCTCCGGGTTTACAGCATTGTTCAGTTCACGCAAGTTATTGGCAATATCGCGGGCAGGATAAAACGCAAGCAAAATAATGTCCGGATGGTAGTGCCAGACCTCCTGCTGCAGCGTGATTAATTCTTGCGCGGTCGAATAGCCCGCCACTCCAAAATTCAAAACTTCCACCCGCTTCGGCGCAAAGCAGGCGCTCTCGAGCAATTTCTGCTCCAATACTGCGGGGTAGGTCTTCTCGAGTGGAACTTGCAGCGCCTCCGTCCAGGAATTACCCAGCACCGCGATACGCAGCGTGTTCGTTGGTTTGTCAAACGTGTGCTCCCGATCACGAAAACCGTGAGAATTGATTTGGACGAACTGCTTGTTCTCGGAAGTAACCACGCCGCTTGCACCGGCGCGCAGTTTCCATCCGATTGCCCGGTCCGGGGTATACAGTTGTGCTTCAAATTGGAGGTGAGCCACGCGCAGTGCCACTTCCGCAATCGCAGGAAACGCGATCAGCACGAGCACGGCCAAGACCACTTCTTTCTTCGTAGGTGGCATACCTCAGCACGTTCGCGAATGACAGAAACGGCTCAGAAGGGTGGTGGGGTACATCTCGGGGTCCGCCGCTGATAAATGCCCGAGCACATAGAAGGTTCCAATTAACAGAATTAGCACAACCAACGGCAGCAGCCACCACAGTCTATGCCGCCATAGGATGCGGAACACCCCACCTGCTTCCGCCGGTTGTGATGATTTGCTTTCAATTGCTCTCATGCGTTCCATTTTCCAAACATAGCCCTAGGTCCGTAGCGCCAGGAGAAACACTAAAAATCCTTGGCAATTTCTCCCATGGCACGGAAAGCGTCAGCGGTAGCTTGCACCGCCTGGAATTTAGTTTCGAGCCGGTACAATGGCTGCCGCCGAGATAGAGCCGTCCGCGTTGTGCGCCGTATTATGGCAGACCAAAGTACAAATATTAGTCACCCGATTATACGAAATGGGTACCCCGCGATTCTGTCCCACCACAGCGACATCAAAATTAATCAGTCTCTGTCCGGAAATGCCCGCGCTTACCGAACCCAATCCGTGCGCGGTGTGGCAGACCGAGCAACTAAAGCCATCCGTGGAAATGTGCCGTCTGTGCAGGGTCCAGCTCGCGTTAGAGAGAATGTTATTCAGATCATGGCACTTCGCACACAGCGCATACGGCCCTTGCGGACTCAGATCCGGCGTCGGAAAGGTGTTGCTCACGGTTCCACCCGGAGTGGCCGCCTGGGTGAACTGATAATTTCGCTCGAGAATGTGCGGGTACGTGGACCCGTGCGGCCCGTTCGGTCCCGTTCCTCCAAATTCGCGATTGTCATCACTGTTGTGGCAATCGGTGCAGAACATCCGCGTGCCCATCAGCCGGGTGGATTGTGCGCCATTCAAGTTCAGCATATTCGTCAGCAAGCTCGGCTGGGGCAGTGGGCTATTGCGATCATGAGCCACTGGATGGCTGGACATAGAGTTGATACTGAATTGCGGCACTAGATTCAACGCATCGCCAGTGAAAACCAGCCGCGTCGGCAAATATCCGTACTTCAGTAACACTTGTTTTCCCACGCTCGTTCCGTGACACCGAAAGCAGTTTTCATACTGATTGATCGCAGGCGTAAGGACCGTTATTCCATCGACCGCACTGACGCCAGTCACTCCCGTCTGTGGGGGACGAATAGCTGGAGGCGCCGTAAATAACGTCAACTGATTTGACGCATGCGGATTGTGACAATCGACGCAGGTGGCGTGCCGGTTGTTATTCAACACCGCGGGCTCCACTTGATCGTGCGCATTGACCCCCGCCGGCAACAGATGCGAAAGCTTGGAGAACTCCGCATACACATTCGGCGCTGCCGGTGACACACTTGAACCACCGGAGTGACAGGTGATGCAGTCCTGCGTGGTGGCATCCACGCCCGGAGTCGGTGGCGTTGCGGGCCGCAATAGTCGTGCCGCGCCGGAATTGTGTTCCATATGGCAGGAAGTGCAGGCGTTCACCCCAACCGTCTGATAGGAGCCCACATGAGCGGTATTTGTCACCTGGTTTGTCGCCACTGCATGGATGCTTCCGATCCAGCCACTTAATAGGTTAGGTTTGCCCGTAACCACACGGTTGGGATCGTGACACGCGAGGCACATCTGTCCCTTCGAGCTGTCGCGAACGAGAAAGTCCTGTGCGATCTTATCGGTCGCCTGGACATGCGGATTGTGGCAACTCGTGCATTCCACATTTCCCGCCACCAGTTTCACCGCACCGGTTGGGTCAGCGGTTACGCCCTTGGCGACAAGCGATGCCACGAGATCCGGCGCGTCCTTGATCGGCAACACCATGCTGAACGGGTGGGAGCCGCTCATGTTTGTACCAAGCACATCTTGATTGTTCAGCGTGCCGGAGAGCGGGATTTTCCCGTAAGCGGCCGTCTGTCCCACCGCCACTGTTCCGTCATGACAGCTCAGGCACAGGCTGCTGGATTTTCCCAGCGTGGGCTGAGCGCTACCTTGCTGCTTGTAGGTGGTACTCGTGTACGGCGTGTATGTGTGGCTGGACAGCTTCTGGTTCCACAGCGGAGTAGCTCCGCCGAGTCCGCTGTGGGGCGCGTGGCAGAACGTGCAGCCGAGGCTGCCCGGCGCGGTCACCGAGGAGCCGCTGGGAGCCGACATATTGTGCTTACCAAGGGTGTCGCCCGTAGGGGGCGGTGGTGTCTGCCCCAGTGCCATTCCGCTGGTTACGAGCATCAGCACCGCGGGAATCCACAGTGCGCGTCTCACTGCGCCCTCCCATTCGCCGCGGTCGCTCCGTAATAATGAAACACCTCGACTCGCCGGTTGAATGAATCCACGACATAGATGCGGTCTTGCGCGTCGATTCGCAATCCTGTCGGCAACTGAAAAGTGCCTGGTGCTGTGCCTAATGTCCCAAAGTAATACAGCAATTGGCATTCGCGGTTGAACACCTGCACGACGCTCCATGTGCCATCGACTACATACAGGTGCCCTTCAGAATCGAACGCGACGCCCTTGGGACGGAACATCGCTCCCACTTCATCCCCGATTTTTCCGATGGCGTATTGAAATTCTCCGTCCTTGTTCAGCACCTGCACACGAAAATTCATGGCGTCCACTACCGCCAGGTTGTCTCCATAGAGCCGCAACTCCGTCGGGAAGTTGAATTCGCCATTTCCGGTGCCGGGCTGGCCAATTCTCTTCAAGACGCTACCTTGCAGATCCATTTCAAAAATCTGGTTCCGCAGGGTATCGCTCACGTAGATTCGTTGTGCCGCCGAATCCACCGCGATGCCTGTTGGCCGTTTGAAGTAGCCTTCCCCGTATTTCAGGCTACCGATCGTTCTTTCGAATCTCCCACTTGGATCGAAAACAAAAATTTTGCCCGCTTCCGAGTCCGTGACGTAAATCTTGTCCTGGGCGTCCACCGTTACGCATTGGGGCGACACCAGCGGGTCTTTGTCCGTGTCGCGTCGTGAGAGGAACTTGTACTTCTGTTTCTCAAAATCAAAAATGTGCACGCCGTGAGCGCCGGGATCGCTGATGATGATTCGCCCCTTCGAATCCGTGGTGATGCTGTACGGCCGAACCATGCTTTTGTAATCAGGCGCGCCGACGACAACGTCCACAACCTTGTTAAAGAACCCCCTGTTGGGTTTAACCTCATGCTCGTTGCTGAAACTCCGCTCAAAGATCAGTTTCCTGCCGCCGTCCATCAACAAGTCTGGCACCTGAACCGTGGCTGGTTCTTTCTTTTTATCTTTTGCCCCAATGGCAGGGCACAGAAACAGTGTTCCTGCGGCACAAAAGGCCAGAAGCGTCCCCACAAGCTTTACTCGGCCAACCCGTACTAGAAGAAGTTTATGTATCGGGACACTCCGACGAAATAGGAATACTGGCTCCCAGAAGGAACGCCCGCCGCGCTGATCCCCTGAGAAAACTTGGTGTATCCAGCCAGTAGGTTGATCTGCCTCAGCCGGTATTGCATTTGCCCGTAAAAGATCTCTGTGCGATTATTCGAGGCAGTACCGCCGCTGAGCGTATCGCTCGTCGCGTGTGAATAATTCCCGGAGATAGTCAATCGGCGAAAGGGCGTCACCGCGACTCCCGCTCCATAACTTTCCCCATTGTAGACAATAAGACTCAAGGGCGCCAATCCAGGTGTCGTGATCGGCTGAATCCCCGTGCTGGTCAGCAGTGCTTGTCCCCGAAATTTAATGTAGTTGGCGTTCAGATCTATGCGGTGCCACCCAAAGGAGGTCGAAAATCCCTCGCTATGGTTTATCGTTTCCGGTTCTTGACTGAAGCCGCTATGCGTTCCGTTGAATGCGCCTGTCCACTGTAAACTTCCAAACCGACGGTGCGCGTTCGCGTTGTAGTTGTAATACGAGGTTGTGTACGTCACCAGTACCGTCTGCACGTTCTGCGCGTAGCTGAATCCTCCGGACAGTTCCCATAGCCCGAACCGCTTAAACGCGTTCAAATTCCCAGTGAATCCGAGTGAACTATTCGCAAACTGGCTGGAACTCTCGATCACCGATGCGGAAACCGTGAAAATATCAAGAATCCTTTTTCCGTACCCCACAGTACCGGTGAAGTAAGTTCCCTGATAGCTGTTTCCAAAATAAGTTTGGTCGTAATAAGTCATCTCCGCCTGGCCGTACAAATTCTTTGTGAAGCTGTAATTTGCTCCGGCACTGATCAGGGAAGAATTAGATTGCGTGTCAAGCTGCAGAAGAGGTACACCGCCACCGCTATTTTCGACACTCTGATAGAGGAATCCATTCAGATTGTCGGTGTAAGATTGATTGGCGTAGAGTACGAGTTTCGGAGTTGGCCGGAAGGTAGCATACGCTGCCTCAATGTTGGTTGTGTAGTTGTTCACGCCGTTGTTCAGTCCTAACGTAGACGCGAAATCGCCCGAATAGTTGGAATGATTGAAAGTAATCGAGACGGAACCGTTCCACGGCAGGTTGTGATTCCCATTGATTCCAAAGTCGTTGCCGGTGAAATCCGAGGTATTCATTCCCACCTGCCCGCCTAAAAACAACGGCAAATTGGTTGAGATGTCCAGATGATCGTACTGCGCATTCAGGTGCCAACCTGCCAATTCGTAGGTCGACCGGACATTCAGGGTACGCGTTGAGGAATTGGACTCCTCGTTTGTGCCGTAAATTGTGCCGTTCCCGGTACCTTGAGAATAATTCACGGAGAAGGTCGGCCAATCTGGTATAAGTGCGCTCCACCCGACTCCGAACCCTTGGCTCCTACCTACCGTTGTAAAATTCGGACTCCCTACCAGTCCAAACGTGCCGGTGCTGTTGTCGAGATAACTGTAGCTCGCATATCCGGGAAACCGACTGCCCGTGAACAGGTTCACGTTTGCAGTCACGCCGCTGCTATCGGTCAACGACTGAAAACTCGAGTTCCCGTGGGATTGGTTATAGAAAGGTGAGATTGTGAAATTCAGAAAATTGGGGTTAAAGTAGGATCCATTTAGAGTGGCGTTTCCGCCAAACTCCAGACTATGAGTTGAGGGAATGTCGTTGCCGTAGGTCCCGGTGTAGCCGGCCGTTAGTTGTCCGTTCAGGTTCATACGCACATCGTCGCCAACCTGCACCTGCCCTTTCGTCCCTTGGGCAAATACCAGGGGCAACAAACAGCAGGCGTATCTGGCGATCCGATTCACTGCGTTTCATTCCTCCCCATGGGAAATGGTTGCACTACCGATGCCAAGTGCGCTCCGTCACGAAAATTAACCAAAGCTATTATTTTCATGTGTTTAAGAAGAAACTGGCTGGGGGTTTGCGGCCTTTGTCCCGCATGTCTGCGGCATCTCACCCACTGCAAAGTGCTGAATTCCTCATCACCTGATGCAGTCTGCAGCTCAGACATGATTGTTATAGGAAGAATCAGGAATGAACACTGGCGCCTAAGCAAACCGCTGCTGTTGTCCTTGCCGCGCGTCCCAGGGAGAAATGCCTCTCGAAACATCGCGCCGGATGCCTTACAGCACTTCTACCTTCGCGTTTTCCCGCAAACGCTTGTCTAGCGCGGCGCGAAGATGCTCATATTTATTTTTCTGGAGGTCTGTTCGCAGTTCACTCTTCACATCTTCAAACGGCTGTTCCTTCGCCAGTGTGTGCGCGTTCAAACGAATGATCGTGTATGCCTGTTCCACCTGGATGACATCGCTAACTTGCCCGGGCTTCATATCCAAGAGAGCCTTCACCACTTGCGGGGGAAGTTGGTCTCTTTCTACCGATTTATGGTCGCCCATGTTTACCCGGAAATCGTCCTCGGAAACCTTCTCCGCCAATATTCCAAATTCCTGGTAACTCTTTGTGGCCTTCGCTGTTTTCCATACCTCGTTAGCGCGGCGCAGGCCTTCTTTTTGGTGATCCGGGCTCGGATTTCGCGGTGGCAAAATGGAAATCAACTGAAAGCTAAACGATTCCGGTACCAGGAATTTGGCACTGTGTTTGTCGTAGTAGGCCTTCACATCGGCCCAGCTCACTGTCGACTTGGCTTCTACGTCGCTCTTCAATACTTGCTCGATGAGGAGAGACCTCTTGATTTTGTCCCTTACATTCTGCTCGGAGCCGCCCATTTCTCTGGTCAAATACTGCTGATACTCATCCGCCGAATGGAACTGTTTCTTAAAATCCGCTTCCGATTGGTTCAGTTCCTGGGCTGGAACTGTGAGTTTTCGGCGCAACGCTTCCTGGTACACCAGTTCTTCAAAAATGATCATCTGCAACGCGCCCTGGCGGATGGAGGCCTCTTGCTCTTTGGGAAATCCGTTGTGTTGGCTCGCATAGGGGAAGATTTGAAGCATTTCTCGCAGCAGATCGCGGTCCGTTAAAACAGCCCCGTTCACGCGCGCTACGGCTTTGTCATTAATTAAGAAAGCTGCGTCGGGGGATGCGGATGGGGAGGCGGGCTGTGCGGTGGGGGCGTGAGATGAAACCTGCGCGTTTGTACTTACTGCGATGGCTAGTAGTAGAGCGAAAACTACCAGGGACTTCATGAATTCCTCCGGCTGTAAACTCTAAGAAAAAAAGGGTGATAGTATCCTCTCTCCCCTGCTCCGTCAGTCAGTTCTACTGGAAGACGGTCTTAATGGTGTTTGTGTTATTGGACTCGTTCGCCTCGCCGAAGTGGCACTGACGGCAGAACTGAGTCGAAGAGGGGGCGTTAGTGTTGGCGACATTGTTGATGTTCGGGTTGTAGGGGCCGTTCACGAAGAACAAAGTGTAGTAGTACTTGCCGCCGCCGTCGCCTGCGATTGGGCTGTTCTTCGAAGAGGTGTACACAGTCATGACGTGCTGGTTATGACAGGTCGTGCAGAGGACGTAAGGCTTTCCACCTGCGGTGACGCCATAAGGATTGCTCCACTTGCCCGGCGCGAGCGCGGGATACCCGTAGTTGGCTACGAACTGGGCATAGGGGGACCCTGGTGTCGGGGGAGAGAAGGCGGCGCCAGTCCATACCAGGCCGGCCATCGTCGTGCTGATGTTGGCGTTCTGTCCCACAGGGTGATCGTTCGTGTAGTTGCCGGGTGTGGTGCCGTCCTTGCCGAGCAAAGTTGGAATTGGGTTGGGGCCGTACGTGCCACTCAGGAGACCAATGCGCTGTTCATACGACTGGTTGGCCATCATGTTGGTTGGTGTTACGTTGCCATCATGGCAGCTCAGGCAGAGCAAAATGCCGCCGACTTCTTGAGAACCCGAGGCAATCGAGGATGGCAGAACTTCCGTGTAGCTGCCATTGTCACCAAACGCAATCGTCTTACCGTACAGGGGCGAGGCATCCTGCCCCCACAAGGCATAGCTCCCGGTATCCGACCCCGTAGTTGCCGTTCCGTGACCGGAACCGTAAGCGCCGCTGTGGGGCTGGTGACAGCCCGCGCAACCGCGGCCATTATTGTTGTGTGCGCCGAGGACGTCGATCGGCGAAGACCAATTCTGACCCATCGCCAAGCCGGCGCTGGCCAGAAGGAAAAGCCCTACAAAAATCGCTCTCTTCATAACCGTGTAAAACCTCCGTGTGTGCTGCAAAACGCAACTCCCGACCAGCTGGGGCCTTAAGCGAACCCAGCGTGCGTTGTCCTAAGGTGCACCTGCGCTGCCGAAGTAAAACAAATCCGGCTACCGCTCCAGCAAAACTCAATGTCTGTATTTTCAGTAAGTTGCTCGGTGCGGCCGCGTCAAAGCAAATGTCTTCAGTCCGCTCTCCCATCGTTTGCTTGAGCGATATGACCCACTTGTGATGTGAAATTACACATACTTCTGTTGCCAAAATCAACAGGTTCTTAGGTACTTATTAGGCAAGATCCTGTCGTGCGACCTGTTGAACAATCACTCAGCAGGGGACTTCGGGCTCAGAGATAGCGATTCTCGTATGGGGAGTAGGTTGCTGCAGTAGAGGAGGGTGTCCGCGAACTGACAGAACCGCCAAACCCAGGTGCTCCTAGGAGTTCTAATTTGGTTTCGAAGCTGGGGTGGTCGCAGGGGCAGCTTGCGATGGATTCTCTGTGCCTTTTCTCTCGGCAGCGGCCTTCTCTCGTTCGGCCGCGCGTCTTTCACGCTCTTGATCGGCCTGGGCATCGGTCACGTATTGGAATTGCTGCGCCCTTCCCGGGAAAATCTCACTCGTAAACACGCGATTGCGCTTATCAATTGTGATACCCACTAGGCCCTGGAACTGCCCCGGCAGAAGGCCGTGTCCGCCAAAGGAAATCAACAATTGTCCGTCCTTGTTGAATACCTGCACGCGGTCCTGCATTCCATCGGCGACCCAGATATGTCCGTCGCCATCGATCGCTATGCCCTTCGGCCGCGAAAAGTATCCGGGTCCATCGCCGGCCTTGCCAAACGTACTTACAAAATTACCGTCGGCGTCGAATATCTCCACGCGATTGTTATAAGTGTCGGCAACGTAGAGATTCCCTTCTGCGTCCACGGCCACGCCAGCTGGTTTCGAAAAATCTCCCGGCGAGGTCAGTTCATGATTGTGACCCGTTGTGCCAATTTTCCGGAACTGTTTCAGCGTGTCCGCGTCGTACACGAGGACCTGGTCTAGTTGCACATCGGCCACATAGAGCAATCGGTTCTGGGTATCGATCGCTAACCCACCGGGTTCCACCACGCCATCCGTTATCACGTCCTCTGGCTTGTGATCCTTATCGAACACCAAAATGTGCCGAAGTCCTGGATCGGAAACGAACAGGCGATCACTATCATCCATCGCCAGCCCAATGATTCGAGCAAAATGCGCATGCACGCTGTTCTTGATCAGATCCACTTCCCGCGTTTCCGTGTTGAATATGAAAATGGCCCCTACCTTTTGATCGGCGATGTACAGATTACCCTTTGAATCAACGGCAAGCCCGTACGGCTGGAGCAGTTGAAAGGGCTGCGTAAAGACTTCGTCGTTGGACTGAGTCCCTGCTAAACGGTCCATCCAGCCGGATTTCTTCTGTTTGTTACCCTGGAGGTCTCGCACCGATTTATCGGAAGCATACCAAGTCGTGAACTTGATGCGTGTAATTGCAGGAGGATTCGGCCAAACAATGTTGGAGTAGTCGATTGCCTTGATCTTTGCTTCGGTCTCTGCGGCTGTGTCCGCTTTTTTCTTCTTGTCCGCGTGCAGTGTCAGCGGCGATGCGATCGCCAGCATCAAAATCGCCACCGCGGCCAGTGCTCGCCAGCTCCATTCGAGTTTTGCTGTGTTTCTCTGCATGGCGACTACTCCTAAGACCTACTTTCTTAACGCTTGGTCAGATCCTTGTGACACGTCGCGCAAAACGCCGTGTTGTTCTCCTGGTCGTTCACCAACAAATCAGCATGCGCCGAAGCATGTGGCTGGTGACAACTGAGACAGCTTAGTTTATCTCTTATCTTCGTCACGTCGGTGGGATCCACCACGTCGGAAACCGGGTGACCCATAATCGGATGGCCTTTTCCGTAGCGCAAGGGCAGTACCACCACTTTGTTCTTTTTGAAGTAATCGTCGGGCAGGCGTAATGTTCCGTTGAATATCTTTAAGACTCCTGCGCTCTTATCTTCTTCTGGCACGGTATCAGGTCCATGGCATTCCAGGCACAGCGCGTTCCCCTGTGCTCTGAGCAGCTTCTCCCGTTCTCCGCCGTGGGGCTCGTGGCAAGTGGCGCAGCCCTGCACAAACGCCGGCTGGTGATGCACCGGTTTCTTTGCCAGGTCCGCAATATCCGAATGGCAACCCAGGCAAATCTCCACGCCATTGGTTTTCGGCAGTCCCGGGAACCTGCTTGCATGGGGATTGTGGCAATCCGTGCAATCACCCGCAGCACCGGGATGCTGCACTTTCGCAGTTTCAATTTGCTTGGCTCTCTCGTCGTGGCACGTCACGCAGAGCGACTTCGCGTCCGCCTGAGTTAGCACGACTTTCCCATCTTTGGCCGGCGCGTGGCAGACTTCACACTGCTTTTCCGCAAACGGCGGGTGCGTAAAGCGGGCCATCAGCTTGGGCATCGACGACTGGTGCGGGTCGTGGCATTGCACGCAATTGGCAGTGGCAAACGGCTGATTTTGGTGCGCTTTCTGCAGTCCTTCTTCTTTCGGGTCGTGGCAATCGATGCACAGCGTCGGCGGGCTCTTCGTCAAATGGAAGTCAAACTCCAGATTGCCAGGCTCGCCCGTTTTATGGGTCACATGGCAGGTCTCGCAGCCCATGTCCAGCGCCACGTGCCGGCTGCCCTTCTCTGGCACGTTTAAGCCGGTGGTGTGGCAGTTCAGGCAGAGGTTTTCCTTCTGATCGCCCGAGGTAGGCTTGAGCAATTGAAACTTGTTGTCGGATTCGTGCGGATCGTGGCACTTCACGCAATCCCGCACTGCCGGCTTGTGCACAATACCCTTAAGTTCGGCAGCGTTTTTGTCCTTGTGGCAAGTCAGGCAGAGTCCGTACGTCGTGGTGGTGATCAACTTCACTCGCGTTACATCCTTATTCACGCGGATCTCGTGGCAACTAATGCATCCCGCCGAAATCGCGGTATGCACCGACTTCCCTTTTGCTTTTTCCGCGTGGCATTCCAGACACTTCGCAGAATCAACGTTCTTTTCCAAGGGGACGGGATGAATGTCCGCGTAAATGGGAACTACAAGAAGGAGGGCCACAGCCAGCAGTCCCATTCCCTGATATTTTCTGGATCGGTCCGGGTTCTCAGACATTATTCTTCCCCCACAGGCAAACGACGCGCAGCTTGATGACGGTGTTCGTCTGTAGGGTACTTGTCTTGGTTCCTTCCGGATTTCTCTCGCTTGCCAGAACCAGCGCGGTGGTCAGCGCCACGGCAAACATCAGCAGCATGACTAGAAATGCGATCCGGTGGGAGCGATTTGTTGTTTTCACCGTCATAACCATTCTTGCCTCAGCTATGGGGGTCTTTGGGCAAGCCGATCCCCTCCGCCTCAAAAATTGGGGACTAACCCCGACACGCGCTGTCCCAGGTTGCATCTCCTATGCCGAAATAGCCCAGACCGACACAATATGCTACTCCAGTCTCAACCCCTTTTCCTGCTTAGACTTATACGCTCCAGAAATTGTGATCGTCAACACATATCTCGCGCTCGGTTGGACGTTCCTTGGGTGATTTAGCTCAAATGTGACGTCAAATCACACAGCAATCCTTGCCTCTCTGGCAGTTAACAACCCATGCGCTCCCGTTTCACCTTTTTCCTCTTTTTCGATAAACTATACGCTCGTTCGTGCTCTTTTTTTCGTCTGTTGTTTTTTCGTTTGGAGGTTCTGGTTTCTGAAAACTTTCGCCGCCCTCTTGCTCTCCTCGGCTGTTTTCATCGTTGCAGCAATCATGTGCGGCGGCGACTGCATCGCTACGGAATCTCCTTCCTTGCAGGAGCATCATCTTCGCCTCTACCACACGCATACGGGGGAGCGCATCGACATCGTTTATCGTCGCGGAGATCACTATATTCCGGAAGCGGAATCACAGCTCGATCATTTTCTGCGCGATCATCGCACGGGCAACGTCAAGCACTATGATCCCCACGTCTTCGACATTCTGTCTGACCTAGCCGCATTAGTCGGCCATCCGAACGCAGAGATCGACATTATCTGTGGCTACCGCACACCGTGGAGCAACGAATTCCTTCGTGCTCGTTCTTCCGGGGTTGCGAAGAACAGCCAGCACATGCAGGCTCAGGCCATCGACATTCGCATCCCTGGTGTCGACACATTAACTCTGCGCAATGCTGCCCTTGCACTTGGCCGTGGGGGCGTAGGTTATTACCCGCGTTCGGGTTTCGTCCATGTTGATACGGGACGCGTGCGCACGTGGTGTTACGGCTGCGGGAAGCTTCCCGCTGTGCCCGGCGAGCAGTAGTTTTGAAATGAAGTTTATGTGGTCTTCCCCACGGACACAGTGAGATACGAATGCAGCGCAGATGAAAAGGCCCACCGTCAGTTTGAGTCACCGGCTTACGTGAATCTTGGAGACGTTCCTGTCATTTATTCTGGCGAGTTGTTTTGTCATATACAAGGCAGGAGTCTTACGGTTCTAATCTTTGTGATATGTTTTGTCGCGGGGTCATGCCTTCGGAAGTGGCACGGGCGGTTGGGTGATTATCTTGGGGATTCTCTGCCCGACGAGGTTCGTGGACACGGAATGTCCATCTAGAACAGTTATTTCCCGTGGTGCAGCATCTCGGATGCGATGGAAAGTTTTTGGATTTTCAGCGGCAACGATTCGCTGACCATCATTCTCGCCCGGCTGTTAATTCCGCTCGAAGAGACTACCAAATTCTTAATTCAGAAAGAGTTCGTTTCGGTGAGGTAGGCTTACCGCGATATGGGAGACCATGATGAAGAAAAACAAGCACACTCGATTTTTGATCGTCGCCGTGATATTCACCGTGTTCACGCTTGGAAATGCACGCGTGTTCGCCCAAACTACGGCCCCCGCTTCAGATCCCCCTTCTTTGAACCCCGCTCTTCCGATAGCTCAGCGGGTGGATGATCTGGTTTCCCGCATGACGCTCGAGGAGAAAGCCTCCCAGCTCGTAAACCAGGCCCGGGCAATTCCTCGTCTCAACATTCCCGCCTATGACTGGTGGAGCGAGTCTTTGCATGGTGTCCTTCTGAATGGGACCACCGAGTTCCCCGAGCCGATCGGCCTGGCCGCGACGTTTGACACGCCGCGCATTCACGAAATGGCGGTGGCGATCAGCACGGAAGGACGTATCAAACATGCGCAGGCGGTGCGCGCCGGCCACAGCAACATCTTCGAAGGTCTCGATTTCTGGGCGCCGAACATCAACATCTTTCGCGATCCCCGATGGGGCCGCGGTCAAGAAACTTATGGAGAGGATCCCTTCCTTACAGCCCGTATGGGAGTGGCCTTTGTGACGGGGATGCAGGGAGATGATTCGCGCTACTACCGCACGATTTCTACGCCGAAGCACTATGCGGTCCATAGCGGACCCGAAACCACGAGGCATGTTGCCGATGTGAAGGTCAGCAAGCACGACGAATTGGACACGTATTTACCGGCGTTTCGCGCAACTGTAATGGAAGGAAAAGCCGGATCCGTCATGTGCGCGTACAACAGCATCAACGGACAGCCCGCCTGCGCAAACGAATTCCTACTGGCGGACCAGTTGCGGACGAAGTGGGGTTTTCAAGGCTACGTCGTGTCGGACTGTGAGGCGGTACGCAACATCTTCAACGGGCACCGCTACAAGGCGACGCAGGCGGAGGCTTCAGCGATAAGCCTTAAGACGGGCATGGATAATGAGTGTATCGACTTCACTGCCAAGGTCATGGACGACCACGACTACGCTCCTTATCTGGACGCCGTGAAGCAGGGGTTCCTGAACGAAAGTGACATTGATGTCGCTCTTCGTCGACTGTTGACGGCACGCATGAAACTGGGAGTGTTCGACCCGCCAGACGCGGCGCCGTACAGCAAAATCGACGAAACGCTCCTGGACGGCGCCACCCATCGTGCGCTGGCTCGTAAGCTCGCCAATGAATCGATGGTCCTGCTGAAAAACGATGGCGTGCTTCCTCTGAATTCCTCGAGAACGAAAATCGCCATGCTGGGCCCGTTGGCGGAACAGACCGAAGTGTTGTTGGGCAACTACAATGGAACTCCCACTCGCACTGTTTCTGTGCTGGAAGGTATGCGTTCCGAATTTCATGGAGCAGAGTTTCATTATGTGCAGGGGACACAGTTCTTAAGCAAGAGCGCTTCGCCCATTCCTCCCGAGCTACTCACCGTGGACGGCAAACCAGGGCTCCGCGCCAGCTATTTCGTCGTGAAAGATCTGTTGACGCTGATGAACCCGGCAACACAACCAACTCCCCGCAAAACCCGAATCGAGCCAAATATTGAGATAGCCAATGCAGTCTTACCGCCCGAGGTTGCAGAGGAAAAAGGAAGGGCCGTACGTTGGGACACTACTCTGACACCACAATCCACCGGCGACTACTATCTTGGTTTCCGTGGCAACGGCTTCTTCCGGGTGCGGCTGGATGGAAAAGTGGTCACGATGGAATACGACGCCACCATTGTCGAGACTAAACTCGCCCATGTGTATTTGGAGGGCGGGAAGCCGTACGCCTTGACCGTCGAATATTCGCCTAGTCAGAGCCCCTCACCGACAGGAGAATTGGTGTGGTCCAAGTGGGACCTCCGACCTTCAGCCGAAGCTATCGAAGCCGTCAAGAGTGCAGATGTCGTCGTCGCGGTCGTTGGCATCACCAGCGAACTCGAAGGGGAAGAAATGCCGGTAAGTGAAGAAGGATTCAAGGGCGGCGATCGCACGACACTCGACTTGCCGAAACCCGAGCAGGATTTGCTCGAAAGCGTTGGCGCCACAGGCAAGCCGCTGGTCGTAGTGCTCTTGAATGGTAGCGCCCTCAGCATCGGCTGGGCCAAGCAGCACGCGAATGCCATTCTCGAAGCTTGGTACCCGGGCGAAGAGGGTGGAGAGGCCGTCGCTCAAACACTGGCCGGAGTCAACAATCCTGCGGGCCGTCTTCCCGTGACTTTTTACGCCAGCGTCGCCGATCTGCCCCCGTTTGAAGACTACGCTATGGCAAACCGTACCTACCGTTACTTTAGCGGGACTCCTCTGTATCCGTTCGGCTATGGGCTCAGCTACTCGACATTCAAGTACGAGAAAGTGAAGCTTTCGTCGAAACACGTGAAAGCGGGTTCTTCATTGACGGTCGATGCGTACGTGAAAAACACCAGCAAGCGTGATGGCGACGAAGTCGTCGAACTGTACCTGACTTACCCGAAATTGCCTGGTGCTCCGAATCGCGCCCTTTGCGGCTTTACTCGCGTGAGCGTTCCTGCGGGAAAAACCGCTCATGTTCACCTCACTGTCAATCCGAGAGATCTCAGTCACGTCAGTGACACGGGCGAGAGAATTATTTCTCCTGGGCTGTACCAACTTTCAGTGGGAGGCGGGCAGCCGGGCACAGCGGGCCGGGTTGCAGAGACCAAATTCACGATCCAGGGCCAAGTGCAACTTCCGGAGTAACGCCGATGCTGCACGATCGGACTTTTTTGGGGATGCGCAATTAAATCACGGAAGTTGCGGGCTTTCGAAAGCACGCCTTCAGTTTTGTGATGCATACGCCTGGTCAAACAGGTTAGCCAGCTTCTTGTCGTATCCGTAGAGATCGTCGAAGAAATAAACCTGCCCGTCTTCCTTGGCAATCGCGGTGCCATAGACAATCAACACGGGGACCACAGTGGTCAGGTTGACCTGCTGTTCTTTCTCTGCCTTGAATGCCGCTTCAATCCGCTCTCGCGTCCATCCTGGATTATTGCGCAGTACCCACTCGGCTAAGGCTTTGGGATCTTCCACGCGTATACAACCATGGCTAAAATCCCGGCGGGTCTCGCTAAAGAGAGCCTGTGACGGCGTCGAGTGCAAATACACGTTCTGGTCATTGGGAAAGATGAATTTGATGAGCCCTAGAGCGTTCTTGGGTCCCGGCTTCTGCCGCACCATCAATTTTCCCGCGCGCAGTTGCCCGAGCACCTCTTCGCTGACCACACCGTCGGTAACTACCTGCCCGGAGTACGTTGCCACTTCAAAGTTGTTTTTCTGCAAGTACGCCGGATCTTTCGTTATCTTCGGAATAATCTCACCGCGCAAGATGCTAGGCGGCACATTCCAGTAAGGCCAGAAGATCACATACTTCATGTCTTCTTCGAGTACAGGCGTCTGCGTCCGCATGGCGCGGCCTACTACTACGCGCATAATGAGTGCCGGCTTGTCTGGCGCGTCAAATGTCCGCAAAATGAATTCCGGAATGTTCACGACGATGGGAGGCTGCGAAAAGCTGTGCGGCAGCCATCGCCAGCGTTCCAATGTCAGCCGCAGTGCGTTCACCCGCTCACTCATCGACCGGTTTAGCTCCGTGATGGTTTGCGTTCCAAGCTTTCCCGCCGCTTCCAATCCGTGTCGCGTCTGAAACCGTTTTACTCCGTCCGCCACTTCACCGGAGTAGGTTTGGGAACCTTGCGGCACAGTCACGGAGGCAGGCAGATCGCCCAAGAATTGCAGCCTGCTGATTAGTTTTGCGGTGCCTTCATACTCCTGGCCTGGTGCTATGGGCTTTGTCACCTGCGGCAGAGGGTCGGGCACCTCGTCCTTGGCCATCTGCAAGTACTTTTGCAGCGCCACCAGTGTCCGTTGGTAACCTGGATACGGCGGTTCAATCGGCAGCAGCACGTCCTTCACGCTGGTAGCCCCCACGACGTTCTTCCACAGAAACTGTCCCGGGTCGTGTTTTTCGACTTCCGGATCGAAATCTTTATGCAGGACCTTTGGATCCACTTTCCCCAGGTGCAGGTCGGAACCATAGCGAATCGCAGAAACCGTCAGGGCCGCATCAAAATGCAGCAGTGCCGATTCTGAGGCTCCGCCAGTTTGCAAGACTTTCAGCCGTTCAGGCCATTTCGCGCCATCGTAGTCTTTATTGTCGAGTCCCTTTTGATCCGCGTCTTCTAGAATCCCGATGGCTTCTATTGCCTGTGGCGTCGGCTGGCCACCTCGGCTCCATGCCAAGCGGTAGCCCGACTGGTCGTAGAATTCTTTCACTGGGGCACTGTCGTCGGAAAAATTGGGCCACTGGAGATCAGCTAGTTTCCCGCTCGCCACAATGGCGCGGAGTTCCTGTTCGCCTGCGGGGCTGAGGGATTCAGGGGCGCCTGGATTCTGTGCTTCCGTCGCTCCTTTGCGCCGAGCCTCACTGGAAACCGTCCCACCAGAACAGGCGGCGAGACACACGCCGATTGTCAAAAACACCACCACCAGGTTTTTCATGGTCTTTCCATTCCCGAGCCAAGTTTTCAGGATTGTACCTGCAAAACCGCCGCGCCGGGTATCGCGTCATTCTTAAGTGCGTTCAGGGCGCGGTTCGCTTCACTGAGCGGATAGATCTGAACACGCGTTCGGATGGGGATTTCGGCCGCCAGTGCAAGAAATTCTGCGCCATCCCGGCGGGTATTGTTTGCGACACTGCGAATCATCCGTTCCTGATACAAAAGATCGTAGGGGAAAGAGGGAATATCGCTCATGTGGATTCCACCGAGGATCACTCGTCCACCCTTCCGCAAGGCTTTTAGCACCTCCGGCACAATCTCTCCCGCAGGTGCGAACACTATGGAAGCATCCAACTTAGCTGGCGGAGCGTCCACTGCACCGCCAGACCATTTCGCGCCCAGTTCCATAGCTAATTTCTGGTGACGCACATCGCGCGTAGCGGCGTAGACCTCGACGCCCCAATAATTCGCCACCTGAATTGCCACGTGGGCTGCCGCGCCAAATCCATAAAAGCCAAGTTTTGCGCCAGGCCGCACTTCGGCCATTCGCAGGCAGCGGTATCCAATGATCCCGGCGCAGAGCAAGGGAGCAGCGTGTTCATCGGCGAGTCCTTCGGGGATCGGGTAGATAAAGGCTTCAGGTGCGACAATCCATTCTGCGTAGCCCCCGTCGACGCTGTATCCGGTGAACAGGGGTGCGTCGCACAGATTCTCTTCTCCCCGTTGGCAATACTCGCAGGTACCGTCCACCTGGTGCAGCCAGGCAATTCCGACTCGCGCACCCTTCGCAAATCGCGTCGCATTCGATCCTGTTTTTTCGATTCTTCCCACCACTTGGTGCCCGGGGATCACCGGCGACTTCTTGGGCGGCAATTCTCCTTCGATGACGTGCAAGTCCGTGCGGCAAACTCCGCAGACGTTGACGCGGACGAGCACCTGCGCGGGGCCGGGCTTCGGCTCGGCAGTTTCTCCATATTCCAGAGGATTTTTTTCAATGCGAGAGGGCGTGCGCAGCAGACAAGCCTTCATATTTCAACCCCACTCCTGCTTGCTTCGCACACCCAAAATAGGCGGCCAACACACGTGTTGTGAGCATAATACCCCGAACCTTCAGCGAGCGAAAGCTCTATCGCGGACGAACCACTCTTGGACATTTCCCGATGAAGCGAAGCAAAAAGCTCAATTTCTGCAAAGGAGCAAAGCCGTCCGTGAGATCTCCATGGAACCTATTCTTCGATGCCGCTGGCATTTCACGGTTTTGGCTCTTTTGCACTTAAGTTACACTAACGCTCAGATCCTGACGGAGGTTCGATGCGTCCTGTCGGTGTTCGCTTTCGGCTTATTTCCAGTTTGTTCGGGCGGCGCTGCTGGTTTTATGGGCGATGGCCATCATGTTTGTAAGCGGCATGGTATCGCGCCTCGCGGCTCTGGCTACGGAAGGCAATGCGGTGCAGCGGTTTCTTGCCGGTTTGGGGCGTTTTCTTTTTGCGGCTCTTCTGATCTATGCACTGATTATGGCGGTTCTCGGATTTGGGCTGCTGCTAGCGCAGAATTGGGCTCGCACGCTAACAATAGTATTCTCGGGACTAGGCATCTTGACCCTGCTGCCACGTCTCATCCACCACCATCCTCTGTCTGTTCTTTTTGCAATTCTCAATCTGGCGGTTTTGATCTATCTCCTTCTGCCAGAAACCCGCGCCTATTTCGATCGTAAGGTTACCCTTGAGGTGAAACCGGGCTAGCCGCTTCCCCTTGCAGCTTGCTTTCCGGAGCGCGAAATCCTAACCTGACTGACTTATGCCAACTCTCACTCCCCAGTTCCTGGCGCTTGGCTTCATCTATTATGTGGTTTTCCTTTTTTCAACAACATGCCATGAAGCAGCGCATGCGCTGACTGCGAAGTTGGGTGGTGATAATACAGCGGAAATTAGCGGCCAGGTGTCTCTCAATCCTATCCCGCACATTCGCCGTTCTCCTTACGGGATGGTGGTATTCCCGCTGCTTAGTTTTTTCCTGCTCAATGGAGGCATGATTGGCTTTGCCAGCGCGCCGTACGATCCGAACTGGGCGAAGCGCCATCCTCACCGCTCCGCTCTTATGGCGCTCGCTGGTCCGGCTACCAATTTCATGCTGATGATTTTGGGCGCGATTGGTCTTCGCGTGGGGGCTGCGTTTCACTGGATCCAATGGGATACCTACAGCGGGCCTCACGGGTTCCCGGCCGTTCTCCTCTTTGTCCTTTTTTCTCTCAATCTTCTTCTCGGCGTGTTTAACCTTCTCCCGGTGCCTCCGCTCGATGGAAGCTCCGCGATCATGTTGTTGATGAGAGAGGACCGGGCCCGCAGCTATATCGACTGGATTCGCGGCGGCACTTTTGCCATGCCCGGCATTCTGGTGAGCTTGATCATTTTTCGTTATATCTTTCCGCCGGTAGAAAGCTTCATCCAATCATTGCTGCTATAAGATTTCTCGCACCTGATAGTTCAAAATGATTCGGCGCGCCGTACGTTTCTCGTTGGTTTTGTTTCGTTTGCACGAAGTCTGCCATCTCCATGGACGAATCGCGCTACACCACTTATCGAATACATGGCTCCTGGGAATACTGCGAGCCAACCATGGGACACGGGCGCCTGACAGTCTATGGCACTCATCTAGCAGCGACCGCGGTGCTCGTGCTCAGCACGATGGCAGTCGACGCACAGGGTGATGAGGTTTTGCGCGGCGTCGTCTCCCAACATGCTACGAAACTTACTGTGATGGACTTGCAGGTTTCTAGCAGACCCGCACAATTGGCATCGCCATCCATCCCTCTTTAGTACGCTTTCGCGAAGAAGGGGATATTGTTCCAAACCCAATTTCAGTCGGGGTTCCCGTTGACGTAGTCTTCCCATAAGAGCTTTAAGATACACAGCCATCTGCAGCTGTGAATTCCCCTTCTGTGTTATTTTATCGATGCTGAAATGGGTCAACTTTTCGAAAGGTCTTCCGCTAAATTTGCTCCTGCCAGAAAATCCGCACAGATCATTTCGAGGCAATAACCTCTCGACTTATCGGTTCCTAGCATGAGTCCAGCTGTTTCGAGGGCCTTTTCGACCACAGGTAACTGACTCTTGTACACCTTGAAGTAGAGAATTTCCCACGCTTCCGTTTCTTTTCCGGTCAGGTGTCGTTCCACCGCGGATTTAAACCCTTCCTTTGGCATCTCCTTGGCTTTGTGCAACCAGGTTGCACAGTCAAACAGTTCTCCGTCCTTTCGGGCCACCTTAACCAGTTCTGTAGCCTTGCTCCAACCCACCTGTTGGAGGTCATGTTTCGGGATGCGTGTTAGGGTCTCGTGAATCGCCATCAGGTAATAAGCCTTCCGTCTCGAGTCTGCGAATCGTTTCTCCAGAAATTCATCAAAAGAATTCAGATTCTCTAATCGCCAATACTGCTTGGCACGTACTTCGCAGAGGTATTCTCCCAACTCGACGAAGCGCACATCTCTTTCCTGTTCCTTAACTTTCTCCCAGGACAAAATCTCATCGATCCTGCCGAGCACAAACACGGCCCGCTGTCGATTGATCTCGGGAGTCACGATCAGCCCCCTGTTAATCCATAAGCTCGTCAAGCCAGGCAAGGTTGCTCGCTCCCGGTGTAAGGGTAAGACTGGATTCGATCAGTGTTTGGTCATCGAGACAGAGCCCAAGGTGCGCGCAGCTCATGCAGCGGTTTTGGGGAAAGCGGATCCCGCTGTGGGCAGGGAACTGAGCGGCCTCAATCTGGCCGATTATGGTTGCAACAAGTCGGCCGAATTCCAGGCGTTGTTGTTCCGAGATCGCGGTTTTGAGGTATTGGATCTCCGGATGATGCTTTCGCACGAAGACGACTAGAGCGACATCGGAAATTCCGGTGATCCACGAATAGCAGATCAACTGTGGGTCGAGTGTCAGCAGTCCAGCTGGCTCCTCCGGATAACGGCTGGTGGTGGTTTTCCAGTCCATCAGGCAGCGCGCACCGTCGAGTTCGCCGATGGCATCGATGTAAGCAACAAATTCATTGGCATTGGGCAGCTCACGGACCATCTTGAGTTGAAGATTTTCTTGCGGCTGAGGAATGTGAATCCGATCGTCCTGGGCAAAGCGCTCAAGGAGATGCACACCCTGATGAAGCAGCCGATCCCAGGTCTCTCCCTTTTTGTACTCAAACGGGGCATCACGGAAAGCACCCCACTCCCGATGAAGTGCAGCGGAACAATCGT
>Ga0074046_10000365_pt1 | contig 40694 bp, 38 predicted proteins | sample BogForMeECP23OM3_FD_94441 | JGI IMG/M metagenome (GOLD analysis project Ga0074046, IMG submission 94441) | Bog forest soil microbial communities from Calvert Island, British Columbia, Canada - Bog Forest MetaG ECP23OM3 | ecosystem: Environmental > Terrestrial > Soil > Wetlands ... | reverse complement strand
GAGGAAAGAGCGGCCATATCGTCGATGCGTGCCGCCGCTACCAGGGCCTTTGCTGCTGCCGCAACTGATGGGAATACTTGCTGTCCTGACGATGTCGCAGCGATTGCGGTAGAGGCGAGCAAAAGGCAGACGGCGAGTGCCGAGATAGCGCCCATATATCTGCGTCCGGCGGGCGCAGTAGAATTCTTGAAGTAGTGCATCGCTAGTCTCTGTTTTGTTCGCGGTTCCATTTTAACAGCTTCCGAGTGCAAAGAACTCTTGGGTCCCGAATCGCCAACTAGCGTCGTCGCCCCCCGCCTCCGCCACGACCACCGCCGCCTCCGCCTCCTCGACCACCTCGGCCGCCACCTCCGCCGCCGCGGCCACCACCTCCACCGCGCCCGCCGAACCCGCCTCCGCCGACGCTGGACCTCCCCCGGTTGCTCGAGTTTTGGGCAAGTCCTCCAGGTTGATAGCCACCGAACGCTCCATTCCGTCCGCCCTTGGAATCAGAGCCGTTGCCAAATCCTCGCATCTGATTGTTGGCGCGATTCGCAGTTGCGGGTCGGTTAGATGTCATCCTATTGGCTGGCTGGGCTGGGCGCGTCGATGCTTGGGCCGGCCGATTTTGCCCCGGATTCCGCTGCGAATTGCCAAGCGCGGAACTGTTCGGGAGGGCTTCCGCCTTCGGGAAGGTAGGTTTCGCTATGTTCGGATTATTTGCCGCGTACTTCCTCGCCGTGGTTGGGTTGTATGGCCGAGTAGATGGTCCTGCCAGCCTGTTGGGGGAACTCGTTCCGCGGACAGGGCCAGGTCGAGGACGCCCGCCAACTCCCCCCGGTCTACCGACTCCCCCGGGCCCACCGACACCCCCTAGGCCGCCGACTCCACCAGGGCCGCCCACACCGCCAGGCCCGCCGATTCCCCCCGGCCGGTTCGCAGGCCGGTTCGCAGGATAGTTGCCACGTCTGGGTGGGACATTTGTGTTTGATACGTAAACATTATTGTTGTAGTGGACCGACCCGCCTGACCCGTCAGACCAACCGCAGTCCCAGTCATCGTCATCCTCGTTGATCAGCGCGCCGAGAGCCATCCCGGCTCCAAACGACAGCAACCCAGTCGCCAACATTTCGGTCCCAGTATATCCGGCGGGTGCTTGCACGGGAGCTCCGTAGGCTGTCGCTGGATTATATTGGGGGGCATACACAACGTCTTGTTGGGCGGGCTGAATGATTACTGTTTGTTGCTGTGCAGCGGGTTGCGCCTCACCTTCCGATGATACAGGTGGTGGCGCAGGTTGAACTTCCACTTTTTGTTGTGCGGTGCTCTTAAGGGTCCCAGCCTCCACAGCTCGAGAACGCAGGGACTGGATTGCCTTCATCACATCATCAGGCTGGTTGTAATATGCTTCTCCGAGCGCCGAAGTCCATGCCAAGCTGTCGCTCATCGTTTGTAGAACCGGAGAGAACTGTGCCAACGACTTGATGCTGGGGTCCCAAGGTTGCGCATTCACCTGAGCGGCCAGTTGTTCGCGAGGAAGGCTCGAGTTTTGCTGCAGCCACCCATGAGCCTCCACGACCTGATCTGGATAGGTCGAAGCCACCAGGATTCGGGCGACCAATAAGTCAGGATACAGTGCGATAGGCGAGACCAGCTCCTCCAGTTCTTTCTGGGTAGCAGCCCCCGGAGCCGGTCCAGGTTCAGCCGAAGCAGCGGCAGGTTGATCTGCGCCGAACGAGTAGCCGGTCAGCGTCGGCGACGTGGCCGCTATTACTGCTACCGCGAGTATCAATGGCAAAGACCGGCCTTCGCGCCTACCTAGCAGTCTTATTCCTAGAATACGCCGGTGCTGACCGACTGAAGCTCTGATCGTCATCACCTTTTTCATGGGATCGATTGACCTTGGGTCGGACCTCTACCGCTGTTGTCGGTTTCGCTGCCAGCCCGATATTTGGCCGATTTCGAGGTGGGTTTCTATCGGACCAAGGTCTGATTTCCAGGTCGCGCCTCAGTAAGTCACAATTCCGTTGAATCGTGTTTGAAATTGCGAAGAATACATGGAGTTGAGAGCGCAGTGACACAAGACGCATCCAGCCGGCGCGCGGCAGATTCGGTCGTTTTGAGCGATGAAGACCAGGCTCTCGAGATACTACGGCGATCGGTATTCGGACTCTGGGAGGTCGTGAATGATCTCACGCGATTGACGCCCACGCGACGACCTGAGTTCCGTGTCTCGATTTTTGGCTCCGCTCGCATCCCCCGCGACCATTGGGTGCATGCCGCGGTTCGCGATCTCGCCAGGCAACTTGCGCTCATGGGCTGCGCTGTCATTACCGGGGGCGGTCCTGGATTGATGGAGGCGGCAAATGAGGGAGCGGCTTTGGCCGGAGCCACCGCCTCTAATGTGGGCATTCGTGTTCATCTGCCGTTCGAGCAGGAAGTGAACCCGTTCGTCGACGAAAGCTACGAGCATCGTACTTTTTTCTCGCGACTGCACCACTTTGTATTGGCATCAGACGCATTTGTCGTAGTGCCCGGCGGCATTGGAACAGTGCTGGAACTCTCCACAATATGGCAGCTTCTTCAGGTGCAAAAGATGGGGCGTGATACACCTTTGATTCTCATTGGAAAGATGTGGGCTGATTTTGTAACCTGGGCTCGTAGCAATTTGCTCCGGCCAGAGTTTGAACTCGCCGTATCCGAGGATATCGAAATCCCTCGATGCGTTGATACGGCCGACGAAGCAGTAGCTCTCCTCAGGCCGCACTACGACGAATGGCTTCACAAATCGCCTAAGTGAGTTCGCAGAGATTTCCGAAACCGAGGACCGGAGGTTTCCTGGAGATCGAGATGACAATGAAACAATTGGCGATGGCTGTGTTAGTTCAAATCGTTGTAGGGCTGCCACTTGGAAGCGGAGCGTTTGCACAGGGGCCGTTGCGTGCTCCGAGTGCCTCTGAAATCGATGGAAGAGTAACGGCCGCCCTGAACGAACTGTATTCACAAAACGAGGCCGCGAGAGCACTCGCGGCGAAAGCAAAAGCAATCCTCGTCTTTCCCGACATACGAAAAGGGGCCTTTATTGTGGGCGCCCAGTATGGTTACGGTGCTCTTCGCAGAGGTCCACGCACGGCGGCCTATTACCGTACCAGCGCCGCATCGTATGGCTTTCAGGGCGGCGTGAAGAAGTTTGCATACGCGCTGTTCTTCATGACGGATTCAGCAGTGGACTACCTCGATAAGAGTGGAGGCTGGGCTATAGGTAGCGGACCAAGTCTAGTCGTGGTTGACGAAGGGATGGCGCGATCGCTCACTACGACAAACCTGCGCTCGGACGTCTATGCTTTCATCTTCGGCCAATCGGGCCTGATGGGTGGAATCGGTATCGAAGGCTCGAAGATCACGCGAATCGAGCCATGAACCTGAACTTCGTTCCGGTCCACTCGGAACATCGCGCGAGTCCTCAAAACCTGTGAGGTATTGGAACTCTTTTGGAGCAGTTTCGAAAGCCCTGTCCGCAAGCTTACTTCGCAGGTTCCTTGTCGAACGAAATCGCGGTCGCGCGCGAGGTAGTAATGACCAGATCGTCGCCAGCTTTCAGATGAGACAGGATCTTCGGATTATTCGCCTTTGCGGTTTCGATCGATCCATCGGCGCCTTTGATTGTAACAGTTCCGCTTGCCTTGTCTACTTGTACCACTGAAACGACAGCGTTCAGATGCTCCTCGGCTACAGCACCAGGAAGTCCGCCCGCTTTCGCGGTCACTACGCCACCGGTCACAGATAGGCTCGGCAGAGATTCACCGGGTTTCTTCTTCCGGACACTAACCACCTCGTAGTAGCGCACAACTACTGCCGCACCAATATTAGCTGCATCGAGGTTGTAAGGATTGTCAACCTTTAGCGTGTACTTTCGACCATCAGGGACTTGAATAGTCACCAACTTTTCAACTTTGTCGACGGCGGTCACCGTACCATGAATAGTTAGTACTGTAGCCGCGCGGATTCCTTCGGAATTTGCGACTCCAGCGGACGCAGTTGCATCTGCCTGCGCCGACGCCACCGTAAAACTAAGACCAACCCCGAATATCACTAAAATCAAGGCTGGCACAATATTTGGCTTTTTCATGATTCTCCTCCTCTTAAACGATAGTTCACTTAAAGGCCTCCGGGACAAAATTGTATCGGCGATTCTTGGGCTCCGCGTAGCCGTGCGGCTTTTGTCTCTTTGGAAGCTTCACGGGTTCTCGTTTGATCTCTTTGTAGGGGATCAGGCTTAGAAGATGTGATATGCAATTTAGCCGCGCGTGCTTCTTGTCGTCGGCATTGACGATGTACCAGGGCGCAAAGGGAGTATTGGTCGCGAGAAGCATATCGTCTCTCGCGCGCGAGTAGTCATACCATCGCCTATGAGATTCGAGGTCCATTGGACTAAGTTTCCAGATTTTCCGACCGTCGTTAATGCGACCGAGAAATCGCTTGGTCTGTTCTTGCTGACTCACCTCAAACCAATATTTTATCAATATGATTCCATTTTCGACCATTGCGCGTTCCCAACTCGGGCACATCTCCAAAAATCGAGTTGTGTCTTCGCTGGAGCAGAAGCCCATAACCCTCTCGACGCCGGCGCGGTTGTACCAGCTACGATCGAAGATAACTACCTCGCCTGCTGCCGGTAGATGTGGAATGTACCGTTGGACGTACATCTGTGATTTTTCGCGCTCAGTCGGCGCCGGCAGCGCTACGAGACGGAAGACTCTAGGGCTGACTCTCTCTGTGATTCGCTTGATAACGCCACCCTTACCGGCGGCGTCACGGCCCTCGAAGATCACGACGACCTTCAACCCCTTGTGCTGAACCCACAGCTGCAGCTTCACCAACTCGGCCTGGAGCTTCGCTAGTCGTTCTTCAAAATCCTTGCGCTTGATCTTCTCGGGCCGATTCTTGGAAACAGCAGAGGGGAGCTTTCGAGGTCGTTTGTTTTTCGATTTATCTGACAAAGTATTCGGCCTCCGGAAATCACTTTGGATGGTTCCACTCGGCGTCACTCAAGTTCCATCCGCCGCCAAGCGCCTTGTACAGGTCGACAACCGCGAGGAGCTGATCACGCTGCGTCTGTGCGACCGCATCTTCGGCCGGGAAGAGCAGCTGTTCAGCCTCCAGGACTTCGAAATAGCTCGCACGGCCCGCCCTGTAACGCAGTAGTGACAGGTCGACGGACTCTCTTAGGGCACCCACCTGATGCGTGAGGGCTACGCGTTGATCGACCAGCGTCTGTTGTGCGATCAGCGCGTCCGACACTTCCTGAAAGGCAACCAGAATGGTCTGCTTGTATTGCGCAATTGTCCCACTCCAGAAAGCCTGTTGTGCATAGTAGCTCTCGAGTAACCTGCCGCCCTGGAAAAGCGGGCCAGCGAAACCTCCGGCGATGTTCCAGATGCTGAAACTCGAATCGAAAACGTCGCCGATATTAGGGCTCTGGCCGCCGTAAAGGGCGGTCAGGCCTATGCGGGGGAAAAAATTTGCCACTGCCACACCGATCTCGGCGTTGGCGCCAATCATGGTTTGTTCGGCCTGCATGATATCGGGTCTGCGCCGCAGCAAGTCGGTCGTTAAGCCAACCGGAGCGTTGGGCATGGACTGTAGGGTCAACTCGATCCCTCGTTCTATATCTTTCGGATACACGCCCAAAAGGATGCTGAGCGCGTTTTCCTGCTGAACGATTGCCCGCCTCAGAGCCGCGATGTTGGCGATGCTCGAGTCGTACGCGGCCTGGGCACGCTCCACCGGGAGCTTGCTGTCCCTGCCGAACTGAAAGCGCTGCGTAAACAGATCAAGCGTCTCTTTGTAAGTTTTGGAGCTGTCTTGGGCAATAGCCAGTTCTCGATCCAGCTCCAGCAGACGGAAATAGCCTGTCGCTACGTCGCTCACCAGAGTCAACATCACGCCGCGACGTACGTCTTCCTGAGCGAACAAATTTGCGCGTGCCGCCTCAGTCGATCTCCGGATACGGCCCCATATATCGATCTCCCAGGTCGCGTTGAGCAGCGCGCCAAAAGCATTGAAAGTCAGATTGCCGCCCGCATTTTCCAGTGGTACGAAAGTCTTCTCTCGCCCGGCGAACACCTGATAGCCCGCTTGTGGATAGAACGGCGAGGCGGCTACCCAGACCAGCGAGCGAGCCTGATCAACCCGAGCCACTGCAAGCTTCAGGTCGTAGTTGCGCGCCAGCGCTTCAGCAACGAGCTGCTGCAGCCGCGGGTCCCTGAAGAAGCCCCACCATGGCAAGTCAGCCAGCGAAGCGCTCTCAGCAGGCCCGATCTGAGAGCGAAACTCTTCTACCGGTACCGGATCAGGTCGCTTGTAATCGGGCCCAACTTCGATCTTCCAGAGCTTACCCCAGATACCCTTAGGTTCGGCTGTTGGCGAGCAACCTGTCAGAAGCAGGAGGCCGGATAGAATGACGATCAAGCTCAGACTTATCGACCTTGTTGAAGAGCGCGTATTCACCGACAACCCCTATTGAATTGCCGCAAGCATCTTGCGGAACCTCGAAAGCGTGAAGACGGTGTACGCGGCGCCGATCAAGAGCATCTTGGTCATGTCCGGCGACACCATTGCCGGAGTCGCGTTCCTGAACAGTACCGCTTGAGAGAAACTGACGAAGTGCGTCGAGGGCACAAACTGCATAAACTTTTGCAGCGCAATCGGCATGCTCTCGAGAGGCGTCTGGCCGCCCGATAGGAGGCTCATGACGATGAACACCGGAAACGCTAACAGTCCGAATTGCGGCATGGAACGAACCAGCGTGGCGAGCATGACGCCGAGCGCCGTCACAGAGAAGAGGTAAATGACGAGACCGCCGAGGAACAAGGTAATCGAACCGGCTATAGGAACTCCGATCGCTCCCTTCACAATGAGAAAAAGCGAAAGCATCACGGCCACGACTACAACGAGCCCATTTGCCCAAATCTTGGCGAACATCAGCTCGTAGGAGCTCAAGGGCATGACCAGCAGATGCTCAATCGTTCCATGTTCGCGCTCACGGAGAACCGCGGCACCGGTCAGAAAAATTGCAAGTACGGAGATGTTGTTGATGATCTGGTTGATCGCTACAAACCAGCTTTGTTGCATGTTTGGGTTAAATCGCGCTCGGGTCACTAGCCGAACTAGGTCCTGATTTTCGCGCTTTCCTTTGCCGGCCCAGAAAGGCTCAGCTTCCGCATTGATGATTTTCTGAATATATGATGGACCCCTACCCGCTTGGCTCATGGCGGTGGCGTCGGTAATAACCTCGACTGTAGGCGTGGCGCCCTTAGTCAGGTCGTGCTGGAACTTGGGCGGAATATCGATAACGAAAGTGTATTTGCCCTCGTCCATTACCTGGTTGATCTCGCCAAACGGTATGACCGCCGCGGGGAGAAAAAGCGGCGGCAACAGCGAGTCCCGTATCTGTCGCGAGACGGTCGAATGATCTTCGTCCACGACCGCGACAGAGGCATTTATAACGTCCATGACAGCGCTCTTCGCGGGTGTATAGACAGAGAAGGTAAACGAGTAAGCGATCAGAAACAGTAGCACCGGATCGCGAGCAAGGCTGAGCAGCTCCTTGATGCCAAGCTGAACGATGTGCCGGAGGTGCCGCAACGCCTAATTCTCCTGCTTTTCCAGCAACGCGACGGAGGTGCTGAAGTAGATGAGGGCGAGAACTCCGAGGGCGGCCACATTTCGCCACAACGACGAAAAAGTCAGAGCCTTGGTAAACGTCCCGACACTGATCGCCTGGAAGTAGGTGCTGGGGAAGATCCTCGCGGCGAACCATGCTCCCCCTTTCAGCGACGATACCGGAACAAACATTCCTGAGAACTGCACCGCTGGAAGAATGGTTATTATGGCGGCGGCAAAGATTGCGGCCGTTTGCGTGGGTGCGAACACCGAAATCAGCAGACCGAAACCCGTGCTGGCCAGTACGTAGATTACTCCGCCGAGGACGAGCGTCTCCCAGCTTCCCTTTAACGGGACACGGAAGAGCAATATCGCCAGGGCGACCAGAGTCGCGAACTGAACCAGCGCCACGCCAATGTACGGGAGCTGCTTGCCCGCAAGAAATTCCAGTCTGGTGGCGGGAGCAGCATAAAAGTTCGCGATTGAGCCGAGTTCCTTTTCGCGAACAACGCTGAGCGCCGTTAGCATGCTGGGAATCAGGATCAGAAGGAGCATGATGTCGCCGGGTACCATCGCGTAAATGCTCTTGAACGCCTGATTGTAAAGTGCACGGGCTTCGACTTTTATCGGCTTGGAAGGCGACGGAAGTCCTTTCGACTCGCGCAACCTGGTCTGGTACTGGTCGTGGACACTTTCGACGTAGCCACGCGCTGTCTCGGCGCGAAAGGGCTGGGCAGCATCGATGAAGACGTTCACCTCCGGCTGCCGGCCGCGCTGCAAATCCTTCTGAAAGCTGGTTGGTAGTTCGAGGGCGAGACGTAGTTCGCCGTTTCGCAGTCGCCGGTCGGCCTCGGAGTAGTTGGCTATGGGAGAGTTCTCCACGAAATAATAGGAGCCGCGGAAGCTATCGACATAGTCGCGGCTGGCAGGAGTTCCGTCCGAATCCAGCACTGCAAAGGGAAGATGGTCCACGTCAAGCGAGATGCCGTAACCAAAGACGATCATCAGTAGAATCGGACCGAGCACCGCGAACGCCAGTCGCACGGAGTCGTGCTGCAGTTCGACTGCTTCACGGCGCGCGAAAGCCCACACTCGACCGAGGCTGAATCGGCTCGGGGCTTCGTCGGCATGACTGGGAGCAGCGGTGATTTCGGTTGCCTCGGGCACGGCAGCGGCCACAGCGGATTTCTCGGCAGCTTCCTCGAGATAGCCTATAAATGCATCTTCCAGGTTCTTTGCATTTCGCTCGGCGACCAGGCTGGCCGGCGGTCCCTGAGCAAGGACTTTTCCCGCATGCATCATCGACATGCGGTCGCACCGCTCCGCCTCGTTCATGAAATGAGTGGAAAGAAAGATTGTCACGCCATTCTCGCGTGATAGCTTAATAAGCAGCTCCCAAAATCCGTCGCGCGCGACGGGGTCGACCCCGGAAGTCGGCTCGTCGAGAATGAGCATCTCGGGCTCATGGATGACTGCGACAGCAAGAGACAGCCGCTGACGGATGCCCAAAGGCAGGCTCTCGGTCAGATTGTCGGCGACAGACTCAAGCTGGAAAAGCGCGAGCAAATCGGCGACGCGCTTTCGTCCCGCCTCTTCAGGAATATCGAAAAGCCGGGCATGCAGCACAAGGTTCTGCCGAACTGTCAATTCGGTGTAGAGCGAAAAGGCTTGGGTCATGAAGCCTACGCGTCGGCGCGACTCCACGTCGCCGCCCTTCACCTGCTTCCCGAACAGCAGCGCGGTACCTTCGGTCGGCGGCAGCAGCCCAGTTAGCATTTTCATCGTGGTCGTCTTGCCGCATCCGTTGGAACCGAGAAATCCGAAAATCTCGCCTTGCTCGATGCGGAAGTTCACGTGATCAACCGCAGTAAAACTGCCGAATCGTTGCGTAAGGCCGTGGGCTTCGATAGCCGGAGGGCCACCGCTGGATTGGCGGGGCGTAATCACCGGCTCCTTGTGGCCTCGGCGCGATTCCGCTGGAAGCAGCCGAATGAAGGCCTTTTCAAGCGTGTTCTCGTCGGTCTCGCGCTTTAGTTCATCGGAGGTGCCGGTCGCCAAGACCTTGCCGGCGTTCATCGCGACCAGCCAGTCGAACCGTTCCGCTTCATCCATGTAGGCGGTAGCGACCATCACGCTCATGCTAGAGCGGCGGGCGCGAATGCGGTCGATCAGTTCCCAGAATTGTCGACGCGCAAGCGGGTCAACGCCGGTTGTCGGCTCGTCAAGGATAAGCAGATCGGGATCGTGAATCAGAGAACAGCAGAGGCCCAGCTTCTGCTTCATCCCACCCGAAAGCTTGCCGGCAGGACGATCGCGGAATGGCGTAAGGTCCGTGCTGGCAAGTAATTCCTTGATTCGCCATTCGCGTTCTTCGCGCGATTGCCCGAACAGGCGTCCGAAAAAATCGACGTTCTCGAAGATCGATAGGGTCGGATAGAGGTTCTTACCGAGCCCCTGAGGAAGGTATGCGATTCTCGCGGACACCGAATTACGGAAACGCGCGTCCGATATATTGCCGCCCAGCACGTCAACCTTCCCCGTTTGTAGCTTTCGGACTCCGGCGATTATTCCTAGAAGAGTAGATTTGCCAACACCGTCAGGGCCTATCAGCCCGATCATTTTTTGTGCAGGGAAGTCGAGGCTGATCTCATCGAGCGCGACAGCCTTGCCGTAGCGCTGCGTAACCTCCTTTAAGCTGGCAACCGAGCGGGCTATGCTCCGCTCGACGTTCTCAACGCTCGCAGCCGATCCACCCATGAGGGTTCCCCTAATTGGAAGAGGTCGAGCCGGTAGGGTTCCAGAGTTGTTCAGGAACCTGCTTTACCTGTAAGGTTTCCGGCCACTCAGCATTGCCGTCGAGCCGAACATAGCCCATGCCGGGAATTCCGACTTTGACGAGGGGTTCATATTGACGCAGCCGATTCTTGTCGAGTTGCAGCTTTACGCGAAAAGTAAGGTTGTGACGCTCTTCGGCAGTTTCGACCGTCTTGGGCGTGAATTGTGCGCTGGGCGAAACAAAGGACACCTCTGCTCTTATGGGATATTCAGAGGCGGCATCAAGTACGATTCTACCTTCCGATCCGAGCGCCACCTTTCCTGCGACCGGCTCGGGTAGAAAGACGTACATGTAGACGTCGCTCAGGTCGACCAACGCCAGCACCTTGCCGCCGGCTGGAAGAACTTCGCCCGGCTCGGCGAGGCGGTTCTGAACCCGCCCTCTAATAGGCGCCTTGAGCACGCTGTCTTCGATTTCGGCCTTGATCCGTTCCGCATCAGCGGTCGCAGCGTCGATAGCGGATTGGGTTCGCACTGCCTGAGCTTGAGCGCCCAGCAAGGCTGCTCGGGTCATTTCCATGTGGGCCCGGTCGACATCTGCTTCTTGTTCACTCACCGCGCCGCGGACGACCAACTCCTTCGAGCGCTTGTACTGCTTGTCTGAGTAGTTGAACTCTGCCTGCTTGGCGGCCACCTCGGCGAGCGCCGTACGTCGATTATCCTGGGCCTCCTTGATTTTGGCCTCGTCGCTGCGCAGCTGCGCTTCGAGCGGCTCGGTATCCATCTTAGCGACGACCTGGCCCGCATCGACGGTATCGCCTTCGTCAGCGAGCACTTCTTTTATACGGCCCTGATATTTGGTCGCGATGTCGACCTGCTTGGCTTCGAGTCGTCCATTTGCGCCGGCAAAACCAGCAGGCAGACCGGGCTTGTGGAATACAAACCAAGCGATGGCGCCTCCGCCCAACACTGCAACGGCGGCAATGATCAGAATCAGCTTTCTCGACATTTTAGCGAACCTGCTGGAACACGCCTGAGCGGATTTGAATATCGGGTGAGAAGAGCGCCGCGAAGCCGCTCTACCGCACACCTTTCTTTGCGCATAGCGTCCAAAATCAGAAATTCCACCTCACGTCCGGCTAAATGCTCATGTCTCTAGATGCCAAAAGTAGCAGGCGCGTCGCTATCAGACCTTGGTCCGATGGACGCAAGGCGAACGCTGCAATTACTTTCGCGATGAGTTTTTCATCGACGCCGTGATCGAAATGAATATGTTCGCAACACCCGACGTTTGGTTGATTCGACACGGAGAAACCGAATGGACCGTGTCCCGACGGCACACCGGTTTAACGAATCTCCCTCTGACCGAAGCAGGAGAGGAACAGGCGCGGGCGCTTCGGGGTCGGCTGCAAGTGGCCAGCTTCGTGCGGGTGTTTTACAGCCCTCTTGAGCGCGCAGCCCGCACTTGCGATCTGGCCGGATACGGTCCGGTAGCGGAAGTCGATAGGAACCTCGTGGAGTGGAACTACGGCAATTACGAAGGAAAAAGACGACCAGAGATTCTTGCCGACCGCCCTGACTGGATAATCTTCCGGGACGGTTGTCCCAATGGCGAATCGCCGGCGGACGTCGCCGTCCGCGCCGACCGCGCTATCTCACGCATTCGAACCATCAGCGGCAACGTCGCCGTTTTCTCGAGCAGCCATTTTCTCAGGGTGTTCATAGCCCGGTGGTTAGGTCTCGATCCGTCCGCGGGCCGCTACTTTAAACTAGGAACAGCCGCAATTTCAGTGCTGGGCTACGATCATAACAGCGCTAGTGAGCCGGTAATTCGATTGCTAAACGAAAGGCCTCCATCGGGATTCTAATCATAAGAGGGCCAGCGGAGCGGGAAGCGCTCTCTCAATACGCATAGGTTTTCCATTGCGATCCCACCGATTCTGAATCTAGTTCATCAAGCGGCCCGACAGCGAAGTCGGACGTAAGCGACGATGCGATAAGGCCCTCCCAACATGATGGAAATCTTCCTGACTGCATCATCCAACCAAAGTCCGATAGCTATCCTCAGAGTACAGACGCTACAATCGGAGTTCGATATCAATATCAGTCTCTTTTGATCGAGGTGAGTATGTCGCCTAAGCATGATGATGGCTTAATCGCGAAAATGGACGCCTACTGGCGAGCATCAAACTATCTCTCCGTCGGCCAGATCTATTTGTTGGAGAATCCGCTGATGAAGGAGCCGCTCAAGCGCGAGCATATCAAGCCGCGGCTCCTTGGGCATTGGGGCACCACTCCTGGTCTTAACTTCATCTATGTACACCTGAACCGCATCATAAAACGCGACGACCTCGACATGATTTACATCATTGGTCCCGGCCACGGCGGTCCGGCGCTGGTTGCGCAGGCGTATATGGAAGGAACCTACAGCGAATTTTACCCAGACATTTCGCAGGACTTGGAGGGAATGAAGCGCCTTTTCAAACAGTTCAGTTTCCCGGGGGGCATTCCTAGCCACGTTGCACCTGAAACGCCAGGTTCGATCCACGAAGGGGGAGAGCTTGGATACGCTCTGTCGCATGCCTACGGGGCGGCCTTCGACAACCCCAATCTAGTAGTAGCCTGCGTTGTTGGAGACGGAGAAGCCGAAACCGGTCCGCTAGCGACGGGATGGCACGGGAACAAGTTTCTGAATCCGGAGCGCGATGGTTGCGTTCTCCCGATCCTTCACCTTAACGGTTACAAAATAGCAAACCCGTGCTTTCTCGCGAGAATTCCGAATGATGAACTGAGAAAGCTATTCGAAGGATACGGCTACAAACCAGTTTTCGTCGAAGGCCACGAGCCGACGAAAATGCACCACGCGATGGCCGCGACCCTTGATTCAGCAGTCAGTGAAATAAAGCGCATCTGGAGCGAGGCGCGAGGAAAAGGCTTTAGTGGACGCCCGGCATGGCCAATGATCATTCTGCGCACGCCCAAGGGTTGGACCTGTCCTCCTGAGATAGACGGTAAGAAGTGCGAAGGCTATTGGCGAAGCCACCAGGTGCCGATGGGCGATATGGACCAGCCCGAGCATATCCGGATCTTGGAGCAGTGGATGAAGAGCTACCGGCCGGAAGAACTGTTCGACAGCAAGGGAGCTCTCAAAAAAGATCTGGCCGAACTGGCGCCCGAAGGGCACCGAAGGATGAGCGACAACGCTCACGCGAACGGGGGGAGACTGCTCAAGGACTTGCGGCTACCGAACTTCCGTGAGTACGCGGTCGAAGTGTCCAGTCCCGGTTCCACAATAGCGGAGGCGACACGTGTCCAGGGAAAGTTTCTTCGCGATGTAATGAAGTTGAACCTGGAAAGCGCAAACTTCCGGATTTTCAGTCCAGATGAGAACAATTCAAATCGCTGGCAGGATGTTCTCGAAGTCACCAAGCGGTGCTACGTGGCAGACATTCTTCCAGAAGATGACAACCTCTCGCCGAGTGGACGTGTGATGGAAGTGTTGAGTGAGCATCAGTGTCAGGGATGGCTCGAGGGTTACCTGCTCACGGGGAGGCATGGCTTTTTCAGTTGCTACGAAGCCTTTATTCATATCATCGACTCAATGTTCAATCAGCACGCCAAGTGGCTGAAGGTGTGCAATCACATCGCTTGGCGCCGACCTATCGCGTCACTTAATTATCTTCTGAGCTCGCACGTCTGGCGTCAGGACCATAATGGGTTTTCTCACCAAGATCCCGGTTTCATCGATCACGTGGTCAACAAGAAGGCCGAGGTCGTGCGGGTTTATCTGCCTCCCGACGCCAACTGCCTGCTCTCAGTCACAGACCACTGCTTGCGGAGTCGCAACTATGTCAATGTAGTAGTCGCCGGCAAGCAACCCGCGCCGCAATGGCTTTCTATGGACGAGGCCATAAGACATTGCACGTCCGGAATCGGGATCTGGGAGTGGGCTTCCAATGACAAGGGGTCGGAGCCAGATGTAGTTATGGCCTGTTGCGGAGATGTCCCGACCTTGGAGACCCTCGCGGCTGTAGATCTGCTTCATACTCATGTCCCTAAGCTCAAAGTACGCGTCATCAATGTGGTCAACCTAATGACACTTCAGTCGCCGCAGGAGCATCCACACGGATTAACGGACGCCGATTTCGACGCTCTCTTCACCGTTGACAAGCCGATCATCTTTGCTTTCCACGGTTACCCGTGGCTGATTCACCGCTTGACCTATCGCCGAAAATGCCATGCAAATCTTCATGTACGCGGGTACATCGAAGAAGGGACGACGACTACGCCCTTCGACATGGTTGTGCTCAACCGGATGGATCGGTTTTCGCTGGTTAACGAGGTCATCGATAGAGTTCCGATGCTTGCGGAGCGGGCAGCGTACGCAAAGCAGGCAATTCGCGACAAGCTGCACGATCATAAGAGTTACATCGGTCGTTATGGCGACGATATGCCTGATATTCGCGATTGGCGATGGGGCGGCAAGATAGCTTCAGGCGGGGCCGACACCGCGGCGGACAACGTCTGAAATCCACATCTCTATGGCGACAGATAAGACAAACGTCGGGTCGAGGAAGCCAATTTCACAGCTAGCTAACACGCAGGATCTTGCGCGGTACCAATGCGGTCCCCTGCGCGTCGGCCATACGGACAGCTACGATAGTCACGTCGTGTTTGATCACGCTGTGTCGCTTGAAAAAGCTACCCACCGCGAGCGATTTGAAGCGGTTGCGAGAGCGCTTCGTGACCTGCTCACACAGCGCTGGCTGCTTACGGAGCAGACCTACGAGCGCGCCAATGAAAAGAGAGTGTACTACCTGTCGATGGAGTTCCTCATTGGCCGGACGCTGATTCATAACATCATCAATCTGGGGGTTGAGCAGTTGGTCAGTGATGATCTCCGTTCTGATCCCCGACAGGACTGGACGGAAGTGATCGATGCGGAACCCGATGCCGGCTTGGGAAATGGCGGCTTGGGAAGGCTAGCGGCCTGCTTCATGGATTCGCTGGCCACGCGGGCAATTCCCGCAATGGGGTATGGCTTGCGGTATGACTACGGCATCTTTCGCCAAGAAATCGAGAGCTGCCGTCAGGTCGAGTATCCGGACCATTGGCTGAAGCATCCGGACCCGTGGGAGGTGGCGCGTCCGAGGGAAACGGTGCAAGTCCCTATAGCCTGCGCCTTCCGCCTTGAGAACGGAACGCTTCGGGTGGTCCCGGACATTCACTCGCATTTGCTCGGTGTTCCCTACGACCGTCCAGTGGTTGGCTACGGCGGCGCAACCATCAACACTCTTCGGCTATGGGCTGCAACTTCGCCGGAGTTTTTTGATTTTGGTGAGTTCAGTTCCGGCGACTTCGTTGGCGCCATTGTGGATCGCGTGGCAGCTGAGACGATCACACGAGTTCTATACCCGGACGATTCGACGGTCGCAGGTCAGGCGCTGCGCTTCGTCCAGGAATATTTCCTGGTCTGCTGTTCGCTGGCTGACGTCGTAGCACGGTTTCGGCACACTAACGACGATTGGCGCACCTTTCCCGAAAAGGTCGCTATTCAGATGAACGATACGCATCCGGCGATGGCCGTTGCCGAGCTGATGCGTATCCTGCTCGATGAGGCCATGCTGGGTTGGGATGAAGCCTGGGACCTGACCGTTCGTACTCTGGCATATACGAACCACACACTGCTTCCGGAAGCTCTGGAGAAGTGGCCGGTCAGATTTTTCGAGCTGGTGTGTCCACGCCTGCTCGAAATCACTTACGAGATCAACCGCAGGTTTCTCGAGAATGTCCGCCAGCGCTACCCCGGTGACGAAGAGAAGCTGCAGCGGACTAGCTTGATAGAAGAGGGCTCCGCCAGGCAATTGCGTATGGCGAATCTCGCTGTCGTGGGTACGCACAGCATCAACGGAGTGTCGGCAATCCATTCTGAACTGGTTCGTTCGCAGCTGATGCCCGACTTCGCCGAGATGTTCCCTGACCGCTTCAACAACAAGACCAACGGGGTAACTCCGCGTCGGTGGTTGCTGCTGGCAAATCCCGCGCTAGCGAGTTTGATCACCGAGGCGATTGGCAACGGCTGGGTCTCCGATCTCACTCAGCTACAAAAGATTGTTCCCTTGGCCGACGATCCAGCCTTCCGCGCACGGTTCCGTCAGGCCAAGCAAAACGCGAAGGTGCGGTTCGCAGAGTGGCTGAAATTCGCGACCGGGCAGGTCATCGATCCAACAACAATCTTTGACAGCCAGGTCAAACGCATCCACGAGTACAAGCGCCAGCTGCTGAACGTCTTGCACATCGTGATGCTTTACGATCGCCTGCGTACGGATCCGCGCTTTGATATACCACCTCGAACCTTCTTGTTCGCCGGGAAGGCTGCACCTGCATACACGCTGGCCAAGTTAGTCATCAGGCTCATAAGCCAAGTTGGCACCACGATCGAAGCGGACCCTGTGGCGCGTCAAAAACTCAAAGTCGTCTTCGTTCCCAACTACAGCGTGACCCTGGCTGAGCGCCTCATTCCGGCCAGCGATGTATCGGAACAGATCTCGACGGCCGGCTATGAAGCGAGTGGAACCGGAAACATGAAATTTATGATGAACGGAGCATTGACGATTGGAACCCGCGATGGGGCGACGATCGAAATGGCGGAGGAAGCCGGCGAGGAAAATATCTTTCTGTTCGGCTTGACAGCCAGAGAAGTGGCGAACAGCCGCGGATGGTACGATCCCAACTGGCATTACCAGAACGAACCTGCGACACGCGCCGCACTGGATTTAATCTTCACAAATCATTTCAGCCGGAGTGAGCCGGGGGTGTTCGAACCGATTCGTAACGCGTTGCTGACGCACGGTGATTATTTCATGCATCTCGCGGACCTGAGCGAATATGCTCAGGCGCAAGCAACGCTCGGATCACTCTACAACGAAACCGAAGGGTGGACGCGAAAAGCCATAGTCAACGTTGGTTGCTCCGGTAAGTTCTCTAGCGATCGCACAATTGCCGAGTACGTTGCAGCCATTTGGAAAGCCAAAGCGGTTCCAGTGAAGTGACGCCATAGTCAGTGAAGACATGCGGAGATATTCATGAACTCTCAAAGCTTGGAATCAATCGCCAATGCGCTGGTGGCCGATGGCAAAGGCATCTTGGCGGCCGACGAGACTATCGGCACCCTAACCAAGCGCTTCGAAAGGCTGAAGATAAGCTCAACACCCGAAAGCCGTCGTGATTATCGTGAGTTGCTTTTCACAACACCGGGTTCGGCCGAATTTATCAGCGGCGTCATCATGTACGATGAGACGATCCGTCAGCAGGATTCAGACGGTAGTCCGCTTCCTGACATTCTGGCTAAGCAAGGGATCACTCCAGGAATCAAGGTTGACACCGGTGCGAAACCCTTGGCCTGCTCAGAGGGTGAGACCATCACCGAGGGCCTCGACGGGCTGAGAGACCGCTTGAAAGAGTACCGCGCCATGGGTGCAAGCTTCGCGAAGTGGCGCGCCGTCATTCGCATCACGGACCAACTGCCGAGCCATATGTGTGTCAGGGCGAATGCGCATGCGCTGGGCCGCTACGCCGCTCTGTGCCAGGAGCAGGACATCGTTCCCATAGTGGAACCGGAAGTTCTTATGGATGGATCTCACACTATCGAGCGCTGCAATGAAGTGACGGGCGGCGTGCTCCATGCCGTGTTCAATGCACTGCGCGAACATGAGGTGTCGCTCGAAGGTATGCTGCTCAAGCCAAACATGGTGCTGTCGGGCAGCCTTTGCCCTGTGCAGGCTTCGGTCATGGAAGTGGCAGAGGCGACACTTCGGTGCTTACGGCGTCATGTCCCGGCCGCTGTCCCAGGTGTGGTCTTCTTGTCCGGGGGCCAAAGCGACGTCGCGGCAACAAAACATCTGAACGCGATCAGTCAAATTCCGGAGTCGAGACCTTGGAAGATCAGCTTCTCCTATGGCAGAGCACTGCAAGATCAGGCTTTGGCAACCTGGTCGGGCAACGAGAAAAACTACCGGCCAGCTCAACAGGCTTACTTTCATCGGGCGAAATGCAACGCCGCCGCTGTTCTTGGCAAATACAACGCAACCATGGATAGCAAGTTTACTAGAGAAATCACCCAGGCCCAGCATTCGGATTGCGAGGATGACTGAACCTTCTAGCTGAGAGCAGATGATCGAAGCTGGGCATATCAGAGCCACCGAGTGAACCGAGGCGCTTCTGATAGATAAAAGCACGGAACCCCACGCAGTGAACGATATGACCACGGGCCGCACACGAAGCAGACAGTTACGCCGCTCAATCAATGATGTGGCGCGAGTGATTGGCGTGATTAACGCCGGATCCTCCTCGCTGAAATTTGCATTTTATGAAGGGGGACGGCCGATCATATCAGGTCATGTTGATGGACTTGGCTCCCGACCCGCAGCAAAGGCTTCCGGGCAAGAGGGAGAAGCGCTGGAGCCGCCCAATCTCGGCACGATGCCGCCAGCCACGCCGAGCGAAGTTCTGCCCATGCTACTACCTTGGGCGAAGGAGACGCTCGGAGGGCGCCGGCTGGCTGCGCTCGGCCATCGCGTCGTTCAAGGCGGTATGCGACACACAAAACATGAGCGCGTGACACCTCAACTGCTTGCGGAATTGGAGACATTGATACCGCTTGCACCGCTGCACCAGCCGCACAACCTCGCCGCAATCCGAACCGCCCTCGCGCTCAATCCTGCGCTGCCGCAGGTAGCTTGTTTCGACACGGCATTCCACCGCAGTGTGCCCGAAGTGGCGCAGGTGTTCGCGCTGCCGCAAAAGTGGCACGATGAAGGTGTCCGTCGCTACGGATTTCACGGGCTATCTTGCGAGTACGTTGCCTCTGTCCTCCCGGAGCAGGCACCGGAGATAGCAGATGGGCGCGTGGTGGTCGCACATCTTGGCAATGGGGCCTCCTTGTGCGCGCTCAAAGCTCGCAACTCGATCGCTTCAACGATGGGATTCACTGTTTTGGATGGGCTGCCGATGGGGACACGCTGCGGCGATCTCGATCCTGGCGTAATTTTGCACCTTTTGCAGCATAAGGGAATGTCGGTGGATGCGGTGGAGGATCTCCTGTATCGGCAGTCAGGTATGCTGGGGCTCTCCGGCACGTCCTCCGACTTTCGCGACCTACTGAGTTGCAAGGATCAGCGAGCTCAATTCGCGATCGAGGTATTCTGCTATCAGACAATCCGTCACATCGGCTCTTTGGCTGCTGCGCTCGGCGGATTGGACGGAATCGTTTTCACGGCTGGTGTTGGTGAGAACTCCGCGCCGATCCGAGCTGCGATCTGTCGCGGTTGCCTATGGATAGGTCTGGAACTGGATGAAGCCGCAAACCGCCGGCACGGACCGCGCATCAGCATAGTTAGCAGTCGCGTGGCCGCTTACGTCATCAAGAGCGACGAGAATGCGATCATCGCGCGCCATACCCAAGCCCTGTGCGACGTCGGATGAGCCGGAGACTTTGTGTAGCGAGAGGGATCAGCGATGAAGAAGAATTTTGCAAACAATTCCGTTTCAGCAACCGACCTCATCGATTCGGCAACGAGCGACTCCAATGTGCGTTGTGGGACGAGCTCTCCCCTTGGCGCAACCGTGCAAGCAGGCGGCGTCAATTTCAGCGTGTTCTCAAAAACCGCCGCACTCGTGGAGTTGTTGTTGTTTGAGAGTGCAGACGCCGACGCCCCGGCACAGGTTATCCCTCTGGATCCGCGGACTCATCGAACCTATCACTACTGGCACGTTTTCGTCCCCGGCCTGAAGACGGGTCAAATATACGGATACAGAGCACATGGGCCATTCGAGCCCGAGCACGGTCTCCGATTTGACGGTAGCAGGGTCCTAATCGATCCTTACGGATATGCCGTCGCCGTACCGAGCGGGTATAAGCGATCAGGCGAAACCGCTGCCTCTGCGATGAAAAGTATCGTCGCCGATCCCGAGTCCTATGATTGGGAGGGCGATGAGCCCCTTAGGCGACCGTTCGTGGAGACAATAATCTACGAGCTGCACGTTCGCGGCTTCACAAAGCATCCGAGCTCTGGCATCCCTCCCTCAAAGGCTGGCACCTATGCCGGATTAATTCAGAAGATTCCATATCTGGTCGATCTCGGGATCACAGCGGTTGAAGTGATGCCCGTCTTTCAGTTCGATGCTACCGATGCCCCGGCGGATCGTGTGAACTATTGGGGGTATTCCCCCGTATCGTTCTTTGCCCCTCACCGCGCTTATAGTTCGCGTCAAGACCTGCGCGGTCCGATGGACGAATTCCGGGACATGGTCAAGGCACTACACTGCGCGGGCATCGAAGTAATTTTGGACGTAGTCTTCAATCACACGGCTGAGGGCAATCGTCTCGGACCAACTTTCTGTTTCCGCGGGCTGGAAAACGAGGCTTACTATATTCTTGAACGTAACCGTAACCAGTACGCCGATTACAGTGGCACCGGCAACACGCTCAACGCTAACCAGCCAATCGTGCGCCGGATGATCCTGGACAGTCTGCGGTACTGGGTCACACAGATGCACGTTGACGGATTTCGCTTCGATCTCGCGTCCGTCCTTACGCGTAACGAAACTGGAGCCCCGCTGCCAAACCCTCCTATCATCTGGGACATCGAATCCGATCCTGTTCTTGCCGGGACCAAGGTGATCGCGGAGGCTTGGGATGCGGCCGGGCTGTATCAAGTCGGCAGCTTCGTCGGGGACAGCTGGCAAGAGTGGAATGGCCGCTTTCGCGACGACATTCGCCGATTCCTGAAGGGCGACCCCGGTACAGTTTCGAAATTGGCGACTCGTTTGCTAGGCAGTCCCGACATATATGGGCATGAAGAGCGAGAACCCGAGCAAAGTGTCAATTTCGTAACCTGCCATGATGGTTTCACCCTCAACGATCTGGTGTCCTACAACGAGAAGCACAACGAAGAGAACGGTGAAAGCAATCGCGATGGCATGAACGATAACCTGAGCTGGAACTGTGGCACCGAAGGACCAGCCGAAGGTCCTGCCGTCGATGCATTGCGCCGCCGTCAGATCAAGAACTTTATCGTGTTGAACATGCTGGCCGTCGGTACCCCGATGTTGCTGATGGGAGACGAAGTGCGTCGATCCCAAAACGGCAACAACAATGCATACTGCCAGGACAACGAGATCAGTTGGCTCGACTGGGATCTGCAGAAGCGGCACGCGGACATTTACCGGTTCGTTAAAATGATGGTTGCATTTCGGGCACACCGTGATGTCGTGATTGAGAATTCCCGTCTCAGCCTCAATGAGCTTTTGGCGCAAGCTCGGCTCGAGTGGCATGGAGTGGCTCTTAACCGCCCGGATTGGGATGATGGTTCGCACTCGATCGCGTTCACCGTTAACAGCCTCCGGGGACGATTTACGATTCACGTAATGCTGAATGCATATTGGGAATGCCTCAACTTTGCGATACCGACCATGAACGGGCAAAGCAGCGGACGCTGGCGGCGCTGGATAGATACTTCTTTGCCATCGCCCGATGACATTTCTGCTTGGGAAACCGCGCCTGCAGTGCCCGGACCGATATACATCGTCGAGCCACGATCTATAGTAATTCTTGTGGAACAAGCTTGACTGCTTTCGTTGGGGCCTTTCGCAAGAACTGGAGCCGACTAGTTACCGCGTGGTCCGTGAAACTTACACACTCGCCTCCTAAAGCATGCAAGTACGTACAATCGTGAATACTGCTTGACTAGCGAAGGGCGCTAACGTCAACACCAATCGCATTCTTCTTTCTTTGAAAAGTTGTCGCGCATATCAAAACAGGACGGGCCAGCTTACCTCGGGGGAGATGGCCAGCCCGTCCTTGACTGGCTTGGGGGATTGGTCGATTCAAGCCGAGTCGTTTCGTATTTCACATGTTCTTTAACCACACGTCTATCCGACTTTCGTCCGACGACTGGTTCAAGATTAAACTGAAGTTTAGTGGCATCATCAGATACTAGTGACAAGCGCGAGCGCAGCGGCCGAAATCCCTACCTGGTCGGAGCAGAGGAAGCAGCGGCCGGGGCAGAGGCGGCTGGCGCCCGAGGAACTGTTACGTCTCGGCCCCTCCGCGCTTGAAGGGAGGTCTTGGTGGTGGCCTTGCCGGCAGCCTGCGCATGCCTCTTGCACCTATAGACACTCGAGATTGATATCGACAGATCCTTTGCGACTTCCTTGGGATGCTTGCCGCTGTACAATTCGTTCATGACGGCGCTGCAATTGACTTCGTCCGCTGCATATGTCGGATGACCACTTGCCCCAAATACCATCGTCGCCACCAGCATCGCCGAGGCCGCCACAACTGCACTTTTCTTGATCAACATTTTCTCCCCTGAGGTTAGTCAGTTGTCGAGCGAGACACGTTTTCAAAATTCCACTGCCTCAAAATTAAGGACTGCTCCGCAACCGCATGAATTCCATGAGCTTCCATGTAGAGTTGGTATCCTCAACTGCCGCGTAGCGCCGAACCAGCCGGCCTTTCTGATCGTACACCTCTCCAAAGCCGGTCCCGGAAATTGCACCGCCCGCACGTATAGTTCCGGTTTGGTCGACCATCACCGCGAAAAAATCGTGGTCGATCTTCACGGAAACGAAGGGCGCGTATTCGGATTTTGGGCGGTCGTGAGTCACACCGTTTTCGACGCCAGAATCGAGGGACTGCGCCTCTTCCCCTACGCTATGCGGAAATAGTGTGTCCGTTTGCGGACGAGACGTGAACCTTAAGCCTCCCCAGACGCCCACAGCTATTGCCAGCGTCCCTAACGCTGTATAGGCGGCGCCGACCAGAAGCTTATGTCGCAAGGAAAGAACGTTGTCGTCGCGGCTGTGTACGATGGCCATGCGTGCGAGACCTTTTTTCCGAAGGTGTTAGGAACTTTGCCTCTCGTTTCCGCACATTCTGATGTTGACCAATACGACTTTGATCGAAACCCACAAATTGTGCCATTCGCCACTGGCTTCCGTTAAGATCGCTCTCTGTTTCTCTTGTGGTTAGATCGGCTCCCTTCCGGAGTTCGGTCCTCGCATCTAGGTGTTGCCTTTCGAAGCAATATGATTCCAAAAGTCTCGGAGCATAATTTTCGAGCTCAAGAAGAAATTAGTATTGAGGCTCGTCTCTCCTACTGATTTTCTGCCGCAGTCGTCTCGTTGCCTGATTTCAATTGGTTCAAGCGCTGCGGAATCGTTTGCGCCCAGTAGTCCATCGCGTTTTGAGCATCGCCCCACTGGAAAGATGCGGCGCTCTTCAAGCCCATCCCGCCGGCCCGCTGATCGACCGCCTCCGCGAGTAGCTCTCCGCTCACTGAATCGGTCGCTTTCATTTCCGCTTCTGCCGATCCTACGAATGCGTAGCTTTCAGTAGCCATCGATTGGGCAAGGTTCAGCACGCGTGCCTGCGGAACTACAACGGAGATTGTTCGCAGACCTGGAACTGCTGTAGTCGCATCCATTGACGCAACCTGGAGCCGAATGACCCCGGGGCCGGGTTGATCCACCAAGGTGAAACCTTGCTGGGGGATGTTCGTTTTCAGCGAATTGTAGAAGTACTCGGTGAGTACCTGCTGGTCGGACGTGGAGACTTTGGAATCTGCTGCCGCCCAGAACTGAACAGGATCCAGCAAGATCTTGGTGTAGCTTGCCCATTGCGCGTTCGGATTCACCCAAACCAGCGCCGCGCCGCCTTTTTGTCCCGGCGCCAGCTTGGAAGAGTCTGGACCGAGAAAGCTCGTCACCGACGCAGGTAATGCCCCGCCCGACTCAACTGCCTTTGCTGCCTCCGGCTGGCTTTCGACGGTGGTTGAACATCCACTGGCCAATAGCAAGACGGCAATTCCGGCTCCTGCGATAAAGTTCAAATAGTTCCCTCGATTGTTCTTCTTCTCCATGATTCGACCCTCTTATCAGAATTGGACATTGACCACTCTTCCTCGGCGTCGCCTTTCCTGTAAATCAGACTTTGGTCTGATTCGCCCTCTGACCGGATTAAAACTCGGTTTGATTGTGAGTGAATCATCGCGATTCTTGTAACGCATTTGCGGCGTTTGGTGTCAGACTATGGTGCGATTTAGTTCGGGACAGATAAATGCCAGCATCAAGAACGACAGATGAACAATGACGTGAAGGAGAAACCCATCATTATTATTGTGATCGACGACGATCCGTCGATCCTGCGCGCTTTGAGCCGGCTTGTCTCCGGGGCTGGCTTCGAAGTTTGGACCTTCGATCGCCCGAGCGCACTATTGAAGAGCGACTTACCAAAAACCGGAGCATGTCTCATAGTCGATATCGATCTGCCGGAGATGAACGGCGTGGAGCTATGCGCAACGCTCGCAGCTTCTGGATGCAAGCTTCCCGTCATCCTGATTACCGCGCACACAGATGAGGAGACTCGAAGGCTGGCGGATGAAGCTCATCCAGTTGCTCTGCTCATCAAGCCATTCGGACGAGATCTGTTGGTGAATTCGATCCAGAGTGCGCTACTCGCCGCCAAACACTGATCGAAAAAGTCTACGATCGCGCGTTCAGGTCCGCTTCGCAGCGCTTTCAGCTCTTCGGCCAGTTGCGTTGTCCGTAGCGTTGTGTCGGATCGATCCGACCAAAACTATTAGTTTACATGCTCGAATTTTGGCCCTACTTGTGGTATAATTTATTTGCAACTGGTCTTCTTTTCCTTCATCTCCTCCTGGTTGTTGACGGGATCGTCCGGAATCGATCCTCTGGATGTTCGATTGACAAGGGAGTTGTGCCAACGACATGCAGAATCGTGTTTCCGCTCAAAAACTGATTCCCAAAAAATCCCCAGCGGCCGCGCGGAATCGACAATCTGTTGCTGTTTCTTTTGAGGGAACGCGTTTTGAAGAGTTCATCGAGAAGCTTTCGGCGTCGTTCGTACGCTCGCCGGTCGATGAAATCGGAGGCGAAATAGACCGTTGGATCCGAGAGATCGTGCTCGGTCTAAACCTCGATCGAGGTGCGCTGGCCCAGATTGACGCGAAATCGCACAAGCTGAGGGTACGTCATTCCTGGGCGCGCGACCACCTCGTCAAGCTTCCGATCGGCCTCGAGCTTGCCCGACCCGCCCCGTGGTTTGATGGAATGCTGATGAAGGGTCGCACCGTTGCGTTTTCCAACGTGAAAGAACTCCCCCCGGAATTCCAGGCTCAAGATTGTATTACGTTCCGACGGTACGTTCCCAAGTCGAATGTCACGGTGCCGATTAGAATGGGCGGCGAAGTCGTTGGAGCACTTGGCTTCGGCTCTGTGAAGAGGGAACGTACTTGGTCGCCCCGGTTGATACGGCGTTTGGAACTGATTGGAGAGATTTTCGGTCATGCGCTGGAACGAAGGCTTGCGGCTGAGCAATATGCCCTCCTCCGTGATGAGTTGAGCCACATGTCGCGTACTGCGGTCATGGGCGAATTGGCCGCCTCGCTGACTCATCAGCTCAATCAGCCTATCGGCGCGATCCTGATGAACGCAGAAGAGATCCAAAGGATGCTTGAGTCTGCGGAGCCCGATCTCGGGAACCTCCGGGCCGCTGTGGGCGATATCATTCAGGATGATCTGCGTGCAACTGAGACTATCAAGGGGCTGCGCAGCTTCTTTCGCAAAAGCGAGGCGGAGAAAACCCCGCTCTATCTGATAGAGGTAGTTGCTGAAGTAGTGCGTATGGTTCGCAGCGACTCGCTGCTGCGAAACGTATCGTTGGCCTTTGAAGCTCCGGCTGAGCGGATGCGCGTGGCCGGCGATCGAATCCAACTCCAACAGGTGATTCTCAATCTGGTTCTTAACGCTTTCGACGCCGTTTCGGAAAAAGAAGACCTCCGCGAAGTCTCCATCAGTATGAGCGGGGATAGAGATGAGGTCAGGGTCGCTGTCCGTGATTCAGGCAGTGGCATCGACCCAGTAGCGATAGCGCACATCTTCGAGCCATTTTTTACTACCAAGCCCAAGGGACTGGGCATGGGCTTGGCGATTGCTCGTTCGATCGTAACGGCGCACGGTGGGCAGATTTCTGCCCAGCGGAACCCTGATCGCGGTTCCACGTTCGAAATCGTCTTGCCGGCGTTACAAGAGAAAATCTGATGACGGCAAGCACCAAGGTAAGGACGATGAACGACAAGGAGATTGTAGCCATTGTCGACGACGACGAATCGATTCGAAAGGCGCTGCTTCGAACACTTGTTGGGGCTGGAATGGAGGTCCTGGCTTTTTCGTCAGCCCAAGACTTTCTAGCAGCAGCCCAAATCGAACGCGTGTCGTGCGTCGTTTCAGATCTGCGAATGCCAAGCATTGACGGGCTGCGCCTGCAGACCGCGTTGGCCGAACGCCTGCCCCATGTTGCCGTTGTGTTTGTTACCGGACATGGCGATGTACCTTCAACGGTACAAGCTATGAAATCAGGCGCGGTCGATTTTCTTGAAAAACCCGTCAGACGAGCAAATCTGTTGGAGGCGATTGCTCGAGCTACGCAACGAACTCACCGCGCGGAAGCGGAAGCAGTGGACTTGAATTCTCTAAAGCGGCGATACGCGAAGCTGACTCCTCGCGAGCGCCAAGTCTTCGCACTGGTCGCAGCCGGCTTACTCAACAAGCAGGTCGCCGCTGAACTCGGGAACGCAGAAAAAACCACAAAGCAACATCGCGGCGCCGTAATGGATAAAATGCAGGCAGAGTCCCTGGCCGATTTGGTTCTTATGGCAGAGCACCTCGGTGTCAGACCGTCGCACACGGATTTCTCAAGAGCTAAGGGACTGGTTCGAGAGAACTGACGATCGTAACGCGAATGAGGGGTACTTCTGCCTATCAGCTACGCCCTTCATCAATCATCAAATCTGCAGGACGCCAGACTGTTGCCAGGTACGGCATCGTGCGCGCGATCGGACCTTAGTCGGATAGACCTTGAGTCCGAATCGTCTTATTTATCGCCTTTGTAACTTCTGCGTGGCTAAGGGGACGGATGTGCAATTTGCAGGTGAATCCTGGACGCTCGGCTGCGCTCAGGACCTCTCGAAGCTGGCGTTCGAGCTAGAATTTCTAGATCCTGCTCGAATTCGCAGGCGATACCGAAGGCGCGGTTACGCACGCGTCGCGGCCGGCGTCGTCGCAAAAAGCTTTGCGATTCTGTTACTGCTCATCGCGGTCGCGGGCCTGACTCGCCCAGGAGCAGCTCTCGCGCAATCGGAAAGTAAAGACGCTTCGTTCATTGCGTCCGAGCGCGAGGCAGTCACCGCGCCCGTCATGATTGACGGGCGCGTCCTGTTCCGGGTTCGCGGGGTCACTGCCTTCCCCGCCGACCAGCGCGTGGCCACGATAGCCAGCCGAATCAGAGCACTGGCCGCGAACGAAACGACACCTCCCACTGCGCTCCATCTGGTCGCGAGCGAACACTCGACTGACATTGTCGCTGGAGACAACGGTATCATGTCGGTCTTCGATGCAGACGCCAACGCGGAGGCGCCCGGGTTGCCTCGGCAAGCGCTGGCACAGATCTATTTGAAGAAGATTGCTAGCGCAGTAGAAGCGTATCGGGCTGAACGGAGCCCCGAGCAACTGGCGCGTAACGCAGTCCTCGCGGGCGCCTGGACTCTTCTGCTCGTGGTTGCTGTTTTCATCTTGTTCCGCAGCCTGCGTTGGATGGTTGTTCGGATCGAGCGCAGATATCACTCGGCAATCGAGCATATAGAAAGCGGAACCTTCAGGCTCATCAGCGCCGGATCGATATGGCTCGCCATCCGCTTCACGATCCGTTTTCTGACACTCGTCGCTGCGCTAGCACTCTTTTACGCCTATCTTCATATTGTCCTGGATTTTTTTCCGTGGACACGCGGGCTCTCAGCAAATCTCCGTGCTCTGACCGTCGCCCCGTTGTTGGTGCTCGCTAACGAACTGGTAGCCGCGATACCGAGGCTGCTGATCATCTTCGTAATCATCGTCGTAGCCCGCTACATCATCAGGCTGGCGCGGTTCTTCTTTTCTGCGATCGAGAACGGAGCTATCAAGTTCTCCGGTTTCGAGACTGAATGGTCTAAACCAACCTACAATATCGTGCGCGTGTTGATCATCGCGTTTGCCGCGATGGTTTCCTATCCCTATATTCCGGGATCTCAATCGGCCGCGTTCAAAGGTATCTCCATCTTCCTGGGCGTCCTTTTTTCACTCGGCTCGTCTTCGTTGCTATCAAACATCATTGCCGGGTACACGATGGCCTACCGGCGCGCTTTCCACGTCGGCGATCGAATCCAGGTCGGCGAGGTCATGGGTGACGTTGCGGAGATCGGCCTGATGGTCACGCATCTACGTTCGATAAAGAACGAAGAGCTAGTAGTTCCAAATTCCCTGATTTTGAACAGCAACGTAATCAACTATACGTCGCTAGCGCGAAAACGAAGCTTGATCCTGCACACAACGGTAGGAATTGGCTATGACACCCCATGGCGGCAGGTCGAGGCTATGCTGCTGGTGGCGGCTGAACGCACTACCGGACTACTTCGAGAGCCGCCTCCATTCGTTCTGCAGCAATCCCTCGGCGACTACGCGGTGACCTACCAACTGAATGTCTATTGCGATAAGCCTAGCGAAATGTTCAGGCTGTATACTGAACTCCATCGAAACGTGCTGGACGTGTTTAACGAATACAACGTCCAGATTATGACCCCCTCTTACATCGCCGATCCGAATCAACCGAAAGTCGTGCCAAAAGGATCATGGTTCGCCCAGCCGGCCGAGGCCCCTGAGGAGCGAAAACGCTCGGGCGAGGATGTATCTGTTCACAATCGCCGATCCTGACAAGCGGTAAGCGTGGAATCATGAGCCTCGGAAGCACCTTGGTCTTCGCGCAATTGAAAACTCTGGTTTAGAGTGCCATGACGTTGACTCGCAGAGGTATAGACACTTGGCTCAAGACTGCGGTTAGGACTGAATTTGGTTCGGGACCCTTTGTGGCACACCGGTACTCAACGCGACAGCAAGGTGTCATGTCGGACCTTTGGTCTCGTTACTCATCAGTCAAAATGTTGAACCCAGATCCACTGCGGGTCTGGTCACTGACATGGACATCGGTGACGATCAGTGTCGTCCCCGGCGAAACTGCCGCACGCGCTTGTTCAAGAAAACCCGGCGGAATGGTCACATGCTTGGCCAGTTCCTCTATGTCCGGCGCGGAGGCGCGGCCGAAACTCGATGTCGAAAGCCATTCTCGTCGCCCGTTCGAGCCGAATTTATCCAGGGCTGAGTAGACGTGGCTTCCGAGCCCCTGACCCAAACCGGTCGTGGACAAAGCGGCGCGGCCGATCTCAATGCCGTTGCGATAAATGTAAATTTGCCGGTCCGGGATGCTCAATATGATGGACAAAGGGCCAGTCGGCGCTTCTTCCGGATGCCATTCAAACTTGCCCGTAGGCTGTGACGGCATTGAGGACACGCCTGTCTCTCCAGATAGCAAACGCCCGGGCTCTGAGGTTTCGCCCGGTGCAAATTTATCGTCGGTAATTACCACACTCGTCCCGTTTTCCGTGACTGAATAAAGCTTTTCAGCGAAATCTACCGGCAACCGCACGCACCCGTGAGATGCTGGATAACCGGGCAGGTGACCGGCATGCATGGCAATGCCGGTCCATGTCAGCCGCTGCATGTGCGGCATCTTCGCCCCTTTGTAGATGTTCGATTCGTGATGGACCTTCTTCTGCAAAATAGTGAACATACCCGTCGGAGTCGGATGGCCTTTTGTCCCAGTGCTGACACTCGATTGACCAATGCGGACGCCGTTGCGGTAAACATACATTATCTGTTCCGGAAGACTGACGATGAGCACGACCGGTCCTGCGGGTGAGATCTCAGGATGCCATAAGTAGTCACCTGGCTTGAAATCGTGCGTCAGGGGCTGAACTGCGCGACCCTTCGTATGGCCGGCAGCGCTTGCATTGAACGGCATGGCAAGAATGAGGACTATCAGTAGTGGGAACTGAAGTTTTATCGTATTTGTCGCTTGCGTTTCAGATTGCAGCGTCGTCTCATTTGAGCGCGTCGATTCGATCGCACTTCTCGATGTTGCCGAAACTCCAGTTCATACGAAATTGTTGGTAGTAACCGTTTGTGGTCTGATTGCTGCCCGTATCATTTTATTACCTCAATTCAATATCGAGTCTCGTAGCCGACCGTATTCGGAGCCAAATGGACTTTTCCGGAGGGACCGGGACTGGATTCGGAACCTCACCTCGTCGCTAAATGGCGATCGACATTCGGTTTCTCAACCGCACTCGAAGCAGGTTGAGTCTGGCGGAGTTCCGTGATTCGCGCAGCCACCTCTCGACTCAGTGTTGCAAGGTCATTACTCAGAGCCGACGACGCGCCTGTTTCGCCTGCGCTCACAGGCGCGCTGGCCGTGGTCTCGGACGCATACAAGTCCTTACCCGCGCCGTCTTTGATGATCCATCGCGCGATCAATTGCGACTGCCCATCGGACGTAGTCTCGAATCGTTGAACATCAACTTCAATTTGGTAGTCGATGTGGGCCCTCACCGGCCATGGATATTTCTCGATCTGTTGGGTGTTCAACAGCTTCGAGATGTTTTCGGACAAAACGCGTGCGAAGTTTTTGTCTAGCGGCTCGCCCCATCGCTTTTCATCAGAGAGATCGAGTTCATTGGTTGATGTTTGAGTTACTACTTCCAGGCGCCGCAAATAGTCCGGAAAATCGATCGGCCCGATTCCCACCGTTAGGGGAGAATTGGTGGTTGCACCGGCAGATGTTGAAAGCGGTACGGAAGCGTCGGTCAGCGGCGACAATATAAAAAACTTCGACCGATCGGGTTGCGGCGCCAACGGCGAGCATCCCGCCGCAAGCGCGCACGCCAATGCAATCAAGGTAGCCTTGACTCTTTTTCTTGTCATCGGTCTTTTTCGGGCACGTACTTTCCCCGTACGAGTGCCGCAGGATTTCTCTGCAAGTAGTCCGTCAGCTCTCCGATCGAACGCGTTGTGTCGGCAAGTTGATCTAGAGCCTCATTCAGGTTTACGGACAGCGGGGAGTCGGGGTCAAGGTTGGACCTCACCTCGAGCAACGCCTCGCGCGTATCTTTCATCGTAGCGTTCGCTTCGTCGGAACTCCGCTGGAGACTCTGTACCAGCGGCGTAATGCGTGCGTTGACGTTGTCCAGGGCAGCGCGCAGCGAGGTGATCGTGCGGTTGAGATTCGGCACGGTCAGCTTCAGAGAGGCGAGCGTATCTTTCAGGTCGGTCGAGCCGGTGAGTTGGTTGATGGAGTCGGCGGCGTTAGTGATCGAGGCGACCATTTTGTTTAGATCGATGCGATCGAGTTTGGCCAATGCGTCGGTTGCTTGCTTCTGAATTTGCTCGAGATTGGTTTGAACCGTTGGGATCTCGCGCAAACTGCCGCTGCCGGGTACCAATGCCAGATCCAGTGGCGCGTTCGGGTGAAGGTCCAGATCGACGAAGAGTAAGCCGGTCAGGAGGCTTTCGGTGTCGAGCTGCGCCCTCATGCCCCGAGCCACCAAGTCTTCCAAACCGGGCTGCGACAAGGCGTGGCCCGTACCGCCACGCTGCGTGATCATCGAGCGCTCTATGCCTATGATCACTGGCAGCCGCAACTCCTTGAGGTCCGGCCGCACCTCACCTTCCGATGGGCTGAGCGCCAGCTTAATCTCCTCGACGGTGCCGATTTGGACGCCCTTGAACTTGACTGGCGCGCCAATCCTCAACCCGTTTACGTTGCCCTGGAACATGCACACAAACCGCAGCGGCTTCTTGAATAGACTACCTGAACCGACCACGACTATTGCGGCAATTACCAGCGCAAAGCTGCCGACAACGAACATCCCGATAGCCGTTAGACTGATTCGCTTACCCATGTTGGCCTAATCCCTCGCCCTTTTCCTTGCCGCGGGTGAGAAACTTGCGAACGCGGGGGTCTTGGGAATTCGCCAGTAGACCATTGGGATCGCCGCTCGCAATCTGCACGCGGGAGTCCGCGTCGAGGAATACACAGTTGTTACCTATTGCAAAGATGCTGGCCAGTTCGTGCGTAACGATCACGATAGTGGCGCCAAGACTGTCGCGCAGCTCGAGTATCAGCTCGTCAAGCAAACTGGAGCTGATCGGATCGAGGCCGGCTGACGGCTCGTCGAAGAAGAGAATCTCCGGATCGAGCGCCATCGCACGCGCCAAGCCCGCGCGTTTCTGCATGCCGCCACTGATCTCGTTCGGGTAGAAATCCTCGAACCCGCTCAGCCCCACTAGTGCTAGTTTAAGCGCGGCGATCTCGCGAATTTGCGACGGCGTCAGATCGGTGAATTCGCCGAGCGGCAGTCCGACGTTCTCGGCCAGAGTCAGCGAACTCCATAGCGCCCCGCTCTGGTATAGGATTCCGAACCGACGCAGCATCAGTTCCCGCGTCGCGGGGTCGGCCCTGGTGAAGTTGATATCGCCATAAATGATCTCGCCGGTTGCGGGCTCTTTGAGCCCAATCAGGTGACGCAGCAGCGTGCTTTTGCCGCATCCGCTGCCGCCCATGATGATGAAGATGTCACCGTGGCGAACGGTGAAGTTGATGTCGCGCATCAAGACGAAACTGCCGTACGCCATCGTTAGGTTCTTGACGATGATGTGCGGCTGGTTATTTTGACTGTTGCTCGGAGTGGTTGCGTTGGTGGCCATTGCTGATTCGTCGCGCTTAGATGCCGATGATATTGAAAACGACGGCGAATAGTCCGCAGGCGACCACGCCCATTACGATCGACAGGACGACTGCCTGGGTCGCTGCGTCACCCACAGCCGAAGAGCTGTTGCCGCACTGAAACCCCTTCAGGCATCCGGCTATCGCTATCAAAAGTCCGTAGAAGGTCGCTTTGAATAGCCCGCCGAAAACATTGGTCAGCGTCAGCGTCGCAATAGTTTCCTGCATGTAGCCGCGCACCGACAAACCAAGCATCCCCACGCCTACGAACAGGCCGCCGAGAATTCCAAGGAAGTCAGCGTAAAGGCACAAAAGCGGCATCATCAGCACCAGGGCAATCACTCTGGGCAGCACAAGAAATTCCATCGGCGAAACGCCCATGGTCGTGAAGGCATCGATTTCCTGCGTCACTTTCATCGTGCCCAGCTTGGCCGCAAATGCGGCACCAGTGCGTCCCGACATAATGATAGCGGTCATAATCGCGCCCATGTCGCGGGTCATGCCGATGCAGACCAGGTCTGCGACGTAGATGGATGCTCCGAACTGAGAGAGTTGGACGGCGCCCATGAAGGCAAGGATCACGCCGACCAGAAATGAAATCAGCGTAACGATGCCGACCGCGTTCGCGCCGCATTCCTGGATAACTTCAACCAGGTCAACTCTGCGATAGCGCGCTTTGCCACGGACGAATTTTCCGAAGGCAACCGTAAGCTCGCCGAGAAAGGACATAAAGTCGTCAACCGAGAGACCATATCCGAGCGTAGATTTGCCGACTCGTTCGAAGAATGGCGATTTGACCTCAGCGCTGCGGGTGCCCTTTTTCTCTGGTACGGCTTCCGCAAGTTCGAGCAGACGCTTCAGCCCCTCAGGCAATCCTGCACGATCTTGGTCTATGCCGTGCGCGCGACATGCTACACTTGTTTGCACCAGGAACGCTATGAGACCGCTGTCCCACTTGGCCAGTTCCGAAGTATCGAACGAGACCCCTTTGAGCACAGCAGCCGACTCTAGCTCCTTCCGAAGAATCGCACCTGAAGGAACGTCCCGCGTCAGATGCCAAGGACCAGATAGCTTGATAAGCAAGGTAGAATCAGCTGCACGGGTAACCGAGACGGCACCTTGCCCGGCGATGTTACCGGTTTCTTTCATTAGCTTGTCGAAAGCGAAAAGGCCACCATTTTCGTGGTCGGGATATCGCGGCTCGGGCATGTCAATCGTGCGGCATGCGACTACCAGCCCTGGCGATTGTAGTAGTTGGCAACCAAGTCGACGATCTGGTCGGTCGTTTTGTCGGCCAGATAGCCAGTCGAGGATGTGTAGGTTTTCACTCCTCCTGCAGCAAGATTCACGCCTAGCGAAGCGGCTGCTGTGGCACCACCCGCTGCAGCTCCTGCAGGACCTGTGATTCCTGCGCCAGGCATGTAGCCGCTATCAGCGGTGGTTTCAAAGTCCAGTATCTCGGTCGAGCCTTGATCGGTCTTCTGAATGACCTGGACGACGGTATTTACCTTAGACTGCCCAGCCCCAAGGCCGATAACCATTCGACGGAGCCGGTTCCCTTCGCTGATATCGGTGAACTGACCGTCCAATATGAGAACGTTGCTGCCGGTGGGCGGCACTCCGCGCTGCAAACAAGTGGCGTTGATGCCTCTTTGCGTAAGATCGGCTGCGACCTGGATACAGATGTTCTGGGCGGTCTGGTGCGCGATCTGGGCTTGCTGATCAGTCGGATTGTCATCTGACATGTCTCGGTAGGCCACCTGAAAGAAGCCTGAGTTGAGCGAAACGTCAGACGCATTCACAGCGAAGGGATAGACGAAGACCTGCGATGGACGCGAATTTGCGATGGGTGCCGCGGAACTCTGTTGCGTAACCTTTGCCCCGGCGCACCCGAACATTGCCAATGCTAGAACCAGGTGCCCTAGATTAAAGAGCTTGTATCTCATGCTATTCCTCTCCTGCGAACGTTGTTTCCAATCTAAGTGTCTTCATTCAGAGCGGAGCTCCACAGACGGGCGTCGTTGAACTTGGGGCCGGGGCCGCCTTCGCACGAGGTTTTGCGGATTGTCGAATTGCCTTCATATCCGACAAAATCTCTCACCATCGGTTTACTCGAGTCCACTACACGCTCGATCGCTCGATTTCTCCTGGAAAGCCCACATTCTCATCCTGCAGTCTGTCGAACGCTTTGTATATCGGACTTTGGTCCTAGGACTCATGGGCGAATAGCCTGACCTCTACAAAATCAGTAGTTACTTTCGAGGTGAGAAAGTCTCTGCAATATGAGTCATCTGCCGATAAAACGAGCTGAAATGGATGGCGCTTGGAATCTTTGGAGGAGCGATTGCTTTTGGCGTACTCGGGATGTTCCTCGGACCGACGCCGGTGGCGTTGGGCTACAACCTGCTCGAACAATGGTCGGCGACTGATGGCGGAAATGATCCCAGCGGCAATCTCTTTGAGCGAAGGTGATGAGTGGCATCAGCGTAGGTTGTCACTTCGGCTGGGCCGACGTATCCATGTGCGAGGACTTTAGTCCGATAGAAATGGAGACGGAACTGGAGGAACTATGGACCTTCGGAGCGCAGTACTGCTCAGCGAAGATCATCCCGAATCACACTTCAACCTGGCCCTGATCGATGAGCGCCGCGGGGTGCTGGCGGATGCTGCGCACGAAGCGCTCGAATCGTTACGGTTGAACCCGGAGCAAGAAGGCGCGCGCAACCTGCTGGCTGTTATCTACGCGCGGCAGAACATGATCGCGAGGAGTTTAAACCTGGATCGATAAAACCTTCTAGTCTCGCGAGAAAAGAAACCGTGCCCCGAACGCAAATGAACCGGACCGCGAAGTCGAGATACCGCGGAACACAGGCAACCGATACGACTAGCCCGCCAATCGTGCTGGTGGTGGACGACGATCCTTCTGTCTGCCGCTCGTTGAGGAGACTCCTCTCTGTCTGCGGTTTCGGCGTTGAAACGTTCGCCACGCCAACTGAACTGCTCGCAAGCACGATCCCGAGTTCGCACGCATGTATGGTGGTGGACATAGGTCTACCTGAAATGAGCGGAATCGAAATGTGCGAGCGTCTGAAACGTAGTGGACGTGCTCCTCCCACCATACTAATTAGCGGAGGGACCGACCTCATAACCCTCGCGCTGGCCCAGCAATCAGACGCAATTGCAGTCTTGCTTAAGCCCTTCGATGAAGCCCCACTGCTGGACGCGATCGAGCGGGCGCTCGCTCTGTCCGTTCGAAATCGATCTTAGTCGCTTAGGTTCTCAAAACCTAGTCCGCCCAAATGGTGTGGTCGCCGACGTAACCTGAGGAGTTGCGAGTCCAGATCTATAGTGAATCGAATGCTTGCTGTCGCTATTCCGTCGGCCCAACTCCGGTTGCACGGAACAATAGCTTGGCGGCAAAGAGCTTTTCCCTGATGCGCCCCTGGGATTTGAGCTGGCCGCCATTCCGTTTGCAATGCGGACATGCCATTGAACCGCTGAGAATGCTTGCATTTTCGGGCGTTATTCTTAGATCGAATTCAAACCCGCAGCCAGGATTCCGACAAACCGTGCGGTACACGATTCCATGGCCAGGGGTTGTTCTTGATTTAGGCCCCCTGATTGCCGTTTGCATTTTTTCCATCCTCCGCCGTCGCGCCATTCCGTGAAAGAGTCGCGTCGGACAAAATTGAATGTTTCCAGCACCTTGGTCTCCAATCATTGACGTACTCCCCGCACACTAATTGTGATCGCGCGGATTGCGAGGACATTCCACCGGATTGCATTGAAGGCTTCATGCAACTAGTCTTGTCCCGAGTGCTAACTATCGCAATTGGACCTTGGTCCATCAGACCAAGGTCATGGGACCTTCGTCCTATAGAACTACACATTCGATTGGGCACACTGTTGAGGTGGCGGGTGATCGGTGGAGGCGAGACCCGAGACATATCAGGTTCACAATGATTCCGACGATGAACACTAGAAAGAATGCCAAGCTCGGATTCCCCGTGTTGCTGACGTTAGTGCTCACCTTGGTCGGATGCGCCAGCACGCAGAGTTCGCCGCCGGCAAGCGCTCCGTCAGAGACCGCCGCGCCGCCGAATTCAACCCCTGTAACTGGAATTGCGGCGGAGACCGTCATAACTGTCCACGGCAAGATTGTCGCCGTCGATCCCGCTAGCAAGCAGGTGACATTCCAAGGACCGAGTGGCAAAACCGTCACTCTTACCATTAACAATCCTTACAATCTGCAGTCCCTCAAAGCTGGTGATCGCTACGTAGCGCAATTTACGGAATCCGTAAGCATCGTCGGCAAGGGGCCCAGTGACAAGCCACCGGTCGCCACTTTGGCCGCTGGGCTATGGTCTGCAAAACCCGGTGAGATTCCTGGCGCGGCCGCAGCGCAGGAGGCTGAACTCGTCGTCGTTGTATCAGCGATCGACCAGGCCGATCAGCGTGTCACGCTGCAAGCTCCGGATGGTTCGACGGAAAACATTCATGTGACAAATCCGGGCGCGCTGCAAGGCGTTCAGGTCGGCGACCGAATCGCGATTACTCTTACCCAGTCGATAGTAATTGCGCTCGCACCGGAAGCCGGTAGCGCTCAATAGGGACTCGTTGTGCTCGGATCACGAGCGCTCGATTACCCATTGAACCCAAGAGATAGGAAACTACCAGCGCCAACAGCGGATCGTCGGTGCGCGCCAAATCCCGCTCCAAAACTCGCGTAGCCGGCGATCCCAATTATGCGGGCTACGCCTACTCGCCTTACACGGCAACATTGCTTATCGCCAGTGCGACCACGACAGCTTCGTTAGCATGAGCTTTTGGCCGGACGTAGTGGCTTTAAAAGAATCAGTCACTGCAACTGTGTATTTTCCTTGATGACCCAGCCGAGAGATTCGAAACGTTTTGTCGCTATCGGCGACATCCTTCCGGACAGCCAGATGCCTCGCTTAGGTGTCGCAAGGTCTGACCGATTTGCAAAATAGGCTGCTCGCTTGGTCCAGACGACATAGTCCGCCTCGACCGGAACGATCAACAGACCGGCGCGATCACGCCCCATGATCGTGCCCTTGACGATTATCTTTGCCAGTGGACTTTGCGTATCGTTGTAGCGTGCGAGGACATCAAGTGCATCAGCGAGGAACCTGGCTTGGTCCTCCGACTCCGCGGAGCCAGCTAAAGTCACCACTTCAAGAATACCCCGGACGCTGCGCAAATGAGTCAAGTCCTCGACGAATGCGGTCTGGACGCTCAGAGGAAAGGAAGGATTGCGCATGAATGTTTCGATCTGTTGCGCGGGCACATTTGATCCTTCCAGCTTATTCTGATTCATGACAATCAGGTCCGCTTCAGGAGTGTCCCACACCCAGGTCGAGACAATTCGTGTCGCAGTAATCGCCATCGATCCCGGTATGAATACCGCCATCGTGGTTGTGACTCCCACATGCGCCCTAAATGCGGTCAGCGCAATATCGTCTAGCTGTTTCGAGAGAATCGGGTTGGTCGTATAGGGGTCGACTTGGAGCCGCTTCGCGAGCTCCCGACGCTCCTGTTCGTAACCGAAGACATCTCGGGTTGTTTGACCAACACGTTTGCCGACCTCGGCAGATTTCTCGGCCGCTGATGCCTCCTCGGGTTCCGTCACCGATTCCTTGATTTTCTGCGCGCCAAGACCTACGCGGCCAAAGAACCGCGATACGCCCCCCGGCAGTCCCTTGACGGTCTCGACTGGATTCAAAATCATCTGGCCCGCCGCGGCCACCGGGCGAACGGCGTTGGTAACGACCGATTGAGCGAACACCTTCGTCTTGCTGGTGTTCTTCAACTCCACGATCGCAGGCACTTCCGCGACCCGAATTCTGAGCATCTCCAGCCCGTGCGCCTGCAGCGGTCCAAGATCCGTGCGAATTGTATAGTTGGCTGTCAACCCGTCAGTGGGAACGTCATCGTCGACGTGGAACCCGTTCCCATTGAGCAAGGTCGCGGGGGCAAGTTCCTGCGCTTTCATAATCGGCGGCGACTCGAACGTTCCTGTCATTTGGGCGAACGCGATACTAACGAAATTCACTGCCAGAAAAACAATTGCGCAGGTCACAGCCAACTTGGATTGGAGAGTACGTTTTGGACCTTCATACGTATAGTAAATCCACGTCATGCCTGTCCTTTTCTTTGCGATGCGTCGATACCTACTATTTCCAGCATATTCTACACCAGCTACTATGCGAGCATTGGGGCGTATTCCGCCTACCAAGGGCGCGCCGGTCGATCAAACGGCTTGACGTCGGTGTGCAAGATGAATGTGCGAATACTCCTATTCCAGACCACTTAATCTTGTAACAGACCCTGGTTACACTTCTATCGGACCAAGGTCCGATGCGGACTTGGAACAGCGCGGATTACATCGTCGTTGTCGTCAGCGCACGTAGTGTTGAGGCCGCCACGACAAAGGCGTAATGGGAGTGTTCAGCACTGATTTTGATAAGATGTCGACGATGCCGTGATGCTATTCAAGCAGTCCAGGGTCGCCACCATCAGACCAAGGTCTGATTTACTTGGGGCAGGACGATAGAGGAAGCTACTGGAGTCGTGCCAATCAATCTGGCGACAGTGTCTGAAGTAGGAGAGCGATTGTTTCGGAATCCTTGGGTCTCGTCAAAGTTCTATCCCGTTCGAGGCGGGCCCAGGTGCATCGACGAAAGGAGACTACAAGATGTCTGAAATGAAATTCAGCCAGATCCTCGCGATGATGTTCGCAGTCATGTTCGCGTTGACTGGTTGCGTCTCGCAGCAAAAGTATGAGGCACAACAGCAGAAGTATGATGCGCTTCAGGCAAGATACGACCAACTCAACCAGACGATGTCGTCGGAGATCGGTGCCAAACAGATGCATGTCGAGCGACTGCAAAATGCCATCAAGGTCACGGTCAACGATCAGCTGCTGTTTCCTTCCGGCGATTGGCAAATGCCGGCTACAGCACAACAGACAATCGCGAAAATGGTACCGATCCTGGCTCCAATGCAGCAAACCAAGATTATGGTGAACGGGTACACTGACAACGTACCGATCGGCCCGGGACTCAAGCGCCAGGGTATCTCTAGCAACCTGGTACTGTCCCAGAAACGGGCCGACAACGTGATGCAGTTTATGATTGCTCAAGGAGTCAACCCCGCCTTAGTCTCTGCGCAGGGGCTCGGCGATGCGGACCCAGTGGCCTCTAACGACACGCCGGAAGGCCAGGCGCAGAACCGACGGGTAGAACTGATGCTGGCAGGTACGGGTAACTGAACCAAATCCTAGCTGGGCGCAGATCGTAAGTGTCGCCGCGCTTTAAATCTAGGTTCTCGCCGAGCATCGTTCATCAAGCGTGATGAAATTCATAGTCGACTAGAACAGGATCATTGTTCAGAAAGACCCGGGTGTGCTCCGCAAAATTATTCGGGAGGCGGTCAAGGACCACGCATAGTGAAGGGTTTTGCGTCCGGTGAGGTCCAAGCCCGAACAGCGGGCAATCGTGCCGTGGCCGTTCTACTCCTCGGTTCG